>Ga0181591_10004328_pt1 | contig 12346 bp, 26 predicted proteins | sample 071ome_33_FD_133757 | JGI IMG/M metagenome (GOLD analysis project Ga0181591, IMG submission 133757) | Coastal salt marsh microbial communities from the Groves Creek Marsh, Skidaway Island, Georgia - 071412AT metaG (megahit assembly) | ecosystem: Environmental > Aquatic > Marine > Intertidal...
CATTAGCAGTTGCTGTAAACGTACTAGCTGCACTAAAGTCTAATGCAAAAGTACTTCCTGTGCCTAAAGCACTTAATGCAGTATATCTATTTTCTAATTTATCGTGAGTAATACCATTGTCAGCCACCATAGCAGTTGCTACTGTACCTGTATCACCTGTACCTACTAAATCACCTGAAGCAGTTGGTAATACTAATACAGCACTACTTGCAGCACTATGAGGTGCAGCTTTTAATGTTTGATAATGAGCGTTACTTACTTCACAGTACATTCTCATTTCTGCTACATTACCTGTATTACTTCTTATTTGAATACTTCCATCATCTACTGTAACACCACCTGTACTACCATCTCCACCCATTGTAAATGCGTTAGGTGTGCTAGAAGATAAACTTAATGTTACATCCCCTGTACTAGCTGAAGCAGTAATTCCATCACCACCTGTTAAACTTTGTACTACATTACTAAGGTTTACAGAAACTAAATGTTGTACTTCTATAGCAGTTCCATTAGGTACGTTAGTATCAAATGTTAAAGTTGTACCTGATACTGTATAAGAATCGTGTAATTGATATACACCGTCAAAATATACAGATAATTCGTTTTCACTACTTGCCGAATTGCTTAATGTATAAGCTGCTGTACTTCCGTTTCCAGTAAATGTATCTATTGCTATTGTATTAGCACCTGCTGTTGCTGAAATTGTTAAAGTATCAGTAGCTGCATCTGTAGTTAAAGTAACATTAGATCCTGCTGCAATATTTAAAGTATCATTTGTGCTATCAGCTGATATTGTACTTTGACCTGATACTGCTACATTTCCAAAAGCATTATCACCTACTGCTGAATTTTCAATTGTAATTGAACCATCTGCATTTGTAATTGTTATACCAGTACCTGCTGTTAATAGTGCATTTTCAAAATAACTATTAGTTGCATCATATATTAATAAATTACCTGCTGCAGGAGTACTAATATTAGCGTCTGTAAGATCGTTTAATGCTGCGTCTAAGGCAAAGGTTGTTCCTGTTAAAGAAAGTCCTGTACCAGCGCTATAAGTAGTGTCTGTGGACGCAATAGTTATGCTTCCATCTGCGTTAGTTATAGTTACATTACTTCCAGCTGTTAATAAAGCGTTTTCAAAGTATGAATTACTAGCATCGTAAATTAATAAGTTTCCTGCTGCTAGACTTGTTAATGTTACATCTGTTAAAGTTGAAAGTGTATGTTCTGTTGCAGTTGGTACGCCACTAGCATTACCTAACCAGAAATAATTTTGTTGTATATTTGGTATATCGTTACTTCTAATAATTGAAGAAACAACAATAGAACCTGCATTAGATGAATTTACTCTACCTACTTTACCTACATTTTGTATTAATGCTGTTCCTGTTGGTTTTGTGGTTGTTAGACCTCCTCCTGACTTTACATAAATCGTATCATTTTCTGATGGCGTTACTCCGTCTATTGGATCAGTAGTTAAGTTTTTAAGTACACCACCTGTTACTAAATAACCTTCGCCATTATTAGCTAAGTCTTGTAGTAATAAACCTGTTGCTGGCATTGTACTAGCAGAAGCTGAATCTGCTGCAGAAACCTCTACTCTGTTTGATGTGCCTACTGTACCTGTAATATATACTGGTGTACCTTTTGTTAAAGTTCCACCTGATGTGTTTTTACACTCAATTCTTACTTGATCAGTGCCTTCGCTAGCAAGTGTTATTGTATCACCTGTTTCTGTAATTGTTATATTACTTCCTGCTGCTAGTGTTACATCATCTGTCGTACTATCACTTCCTGTTAATCTTATTATAGCATCATCTCCTGAAGTTTCACTGCTTATTGTATATGTTGTATTTGTGTCTGTTGCAGCAGGTGTAGCTGTACCAAATTTAACATAACTACCCATTAAACTATGAGCGCTACATTGGTAAAATAAAACAGGTGGTGTTGATATAGTTGGTATTATCTGGGTATAAGCTCCTGAGCTACCAGCTGTACCACTTGTTGTTACACCTGTTGTATACGCTGTTGTTTTAGCAGCATCCTCATAAAATCTTAATGGATGCCCAGTATTTGAACTGTCTGATTGGTCAAATTTATAAGTATTCCCTGGTGTAAACTCTAAATAAGCTCCTTCAACACCGTCTATTGTATATCCATTGGAACTACCATTACCTTGCTCGGGGTGTGCAGCTGTTTTCGCTACTACCTTTACAATAAGAGTCTGTGCTGCATCTGTATGCAGTATAGATCTATGCCCTGATAACTCTAATGGTGACTTAAATTTTACACCCATGAATTATGTTTTAAATTTTTCTAATAAGAACTCTAATATCATTTGTAGTAGGCGCTGTTGTAAATGCAACCGTTACTACACTTGTTGATGTTCTTGTTACATCTGCTATAACTGTTTCGTAACTTGATGCATCATATAATTCTACTAATACATCTCTTGACCCTAAATTATGTGTTACAGTATAAGATGTTGCTGATCCATCACCTATTGATGTTTTAAATGAATCCGCTTCTGTTGATATATTATAGTAAGTTGAACCATCAGTTGTTACCTCCCAATCATCATCAGTTTCATTCCATCTAAGCGCTACATTTGAGGAAGTACCTCTCTCAACTTCAATACCAGCATTTTGTGATGGTGTACCAGTTTCATTACTATTTAAAGTAATTATATTATCTGCAAGTAATATTGTTTCTGTATTTACAGTTGTTGTTGTACCTGAAACTGTTAAATCACCTGTTACTGTTAAATCGTTTCCAATTGTAACATCATCTGGAAGAGCAATTGTAATAGTATCACCTGATACAGAAGTTTCAATTTCATTAGCTGTACCTGATATTGTTAATGTGTCTGTTCCTAAAACAACACCATCGTCAGTTCCTGAATCCGCTGCAATATCAAGTGTTGTTGTTATTGAAGCTGTTCCAGCCGCTGTTAAACGACCATCAGCGTCTACTGTAAATGTTGGTATTGCTGATGAAGATCCATAAGACCCTGCTGTTACTGAAGTTGCAGCTAATTCATTAGCTCCTATTCCCCCAGCTTTTACTCTTAGTGCATCTGAATTTACTTCTATTGTAGAATCATCTACCGCTACGTTTAATGTTACAGAATCTGCTGATCCCCCTCCTGTTAAAGCATCCCCTGCTATAACTTCGCTTATATCACCTGAAATATTAACAAAAGCTGATCCGTTATAAATATATACTTTTTTATTACCCGAAGTTGAGTTATAATATATTTGTCCTTCTACCGGGCTTGATGGCGCAGTTCCTAAAGGATGTATTACAGCATTTTGTAATTCATTCTGGTTTAAATTTAAATGTGTTAAATATTTTAAAGCCATTTTATTAATTTATATATGCTTTACCACTAAAAGTGGCTGAAAAGCTTATTGTTAGTGAATTATTATTTATATATGTTACATCTCCTTGTACGAGATTTTCTGCTGAATCAACTACAGATACAGAAGGAAATTTTCCTAAATTATGTGTAATTGACCATGTACTTGACGCTGAGCTTTGTGTATGAACAAATGTTTTATCTACATTAGATGTTCCTTTAGTTATACCATAAGCTTTTGTATCTATCAGAGAACCGTTACCAGCTAAAAAACTAAGCTGCGCATCAAAAAAATCCGTTTCTCCTGTTCTATCTGTTAAACTAGTAATTGTATAATTTCCAAAATTATTTGTATTGTCTAATTGAAATATAAATACCTCTGTAACGTCAGTTGAAGCTAAAAATTGTAAATATTCCGTTACATTAACTTCATTTGCGTTTTCTTTACTAATTACTAAATCTGTGATTGCGGAAAAAGCCGTGCCTTCTCCTGAGCCATTAGCAAAAGTAATTGTTCCGTCTGCTCTTGGGCTTACTACAGTTTTAAATATAAAATTAAGTTGACCACCTATACCTATTTTACCTGTATCATTAAAATTATTTGCAATTGCTTGCGCGTTAAATTTCTTGGTAAGCCCAGTATCTCCATCAGTACCTATTAAAGTATCTGCGTTAGACATTGATGTATCTAAATTATACTGATCTATTTTAGGCATTTATTAATTTTTTTGTATTGTTTTAAATTTTTCTGCTCCACGTGAACCAAAATATGCTACATATACCGTTATAAGAAGTGATTTCAAAAGATCAACCCATCCACTGTCTACACTAAAATCTAATCCCGTAGAATCTATAAATATTAAAAGCATCATGCACACAGTTAAAAATATTAATGTTAAAGGCCTTGTGTTTTTCGAAAGCCAGGAATCAGACTGCATGTCTGCCTGCCATCTTTTTGAAACCTCTTGCATTTCAACTGTATCTTGATGTAATAACGCTAAAGCTTTTTCTTTATCTTCTGGTGGTAAAGCTGGATCTTTTTTAATTAAATTTTTAACTAAACCAAATACGCCTTTATCAGGTAATACATCGCCTAAACTTCCTATTATATTTGATCCAGCTCCAGCTAAAAATTTACCTACAGCGGTATCTTTAAGCTTTTTTCTATTTTTGGACATTACTTTTTACCTTTTATAATATCAATAATATTTTTAAATCCAGATTTAACATTGTTAACTTTTTTATCTACCGCATCTGGTATATAATTATCGTTTTCATCTTTTGTTATACCTTTTTTATTTAACCAAATTGCAAAAATAATTATTGCTGTTGCTACTAAAACAAGTAGTGCTAAAATTGTAAGTATGTTCATATGATTATTTTTTATAAGGGAATATTTTATTTAAAGCATCGCGCCTACCCTCACAGCCGCATGGCACATTTAAACCTTTGGAAATAATATCTGTCATAGTTTTAATACCAGTTGCTTTTGTTACTTTTTCTATTGAATCTCCTAAACCTTTTGATTTCATTTTTTTCTTCGTATTGATTTGACTCTTCTTGGTTTTCCCGCTGGTTGACCCAATCTTTTCTTTTCTGCAATTTTTTTTCTTTTTTCAGATGCAGACATTTCTGAGGCTGTTTTAACCGTTTTACTAGAAACCCTTTTACTTGGTCTACAATAAGGCACTCCTCTTTTTTCACCTTTGGTTCTTCCACAAGGTTTACCCGTACGCACATCAACCCATTTTTCTTTAAACCAACGTTTAAGAGCTAATCCTTTTTTTGTTTTGCGTACAGCCATTATTTCTTTTTAGATTTGTTGCCCCAGTTCGATGCACCAACTTTTCTACATTTAGCTAACGCACCACTCGCATACGCAGAAGGAAAGACTCTATATCTAGCTTTTACTTTGTGGTAACATGCGTCCTTTTTTGCCATTTTATTGAACTTTAAGTCTGTTTATGGTTTCTTGAATATCTTCTAAAGTTGCCTCAATTTTCATTTTTAATCCCGCTTCAAACTTTGCCATTGGGCGTTGATTTTTATAAATAATTATTGTCGGAACGGATTTTATAGATTGTTTTAACGCGTCAGTTTGTTGTTCAACATAAGCATATTGTACGTTTACATTTCTTAGTTTTTCTAATCCTTTATATGCGTTTGCATTATTCCATTCATAATTAAAATGAACAATAGAAATATCTTGGCCATAAGAAAATGCAGTGAATAGTAATGCTAAAATTAATGTTCTCATATTAGTCTTTTCTTATTATTTCATACAATTTTTCGTCAATTTTATCAAGCTTATCTGAATTTTCTTCAACTTTTTGTTGTGTACTAATTATTGTTTCTCTTATTAATTGATCTTTTAAATCATATTCGGTTCTTGATACTTCTGGCTCTGGTAATTCTTTTGCAAGCTCAATTTCGCTTTGTAGGCTATACCACATCCCTGTTACGGTTACAATAACCATTCCGATTGTAATTAAATTTTCTATGCTAATATTAAATTTTTTCTTTTTGATTTCTTCAATATCTAGGTCTGCCATTTTATTTTTTTCTTTGTTGTCTCAGCATTTTAAAATCTGCCCCTGTAATTTTATTAAAAGGTGCCGCCATAGCTGCAATTCTTTTCTGCTTAGGAGATAATTGCTGAGGATTTGGGTTGTTTTTATTTTTATTTTTCATTTATGAAGTTTATTAAATTAACAATTCCATTTTCTTCTAGCAGCTTTTCCTCTTTCTGAAGTCCAGCTTTTTGATCTAGCACAAAATGATTTTCTTCTCTTCCAAGCTTTACTTCCTTTTTTTAGCTTAGAAGGAGGCGTTGTAACAGCCGTTTTTAATTTACTTCCAGGATTATCTTTTCTATATTTAGCAACCCCTTTAGCAGTCATACCACCGCCGGCTTTTTTCCCTGTGCCTCCGCCTTTTTTAACTTTAGCGTAATATCCAAGTGATTTTTTTCGTGATGGTGCGTTTTTACTAGGCATAATTATTTCTTTTTCTTTTTCATGGTTTTTTTAGTAAGTTTTTTCATTTTCTTACCTTTTGTACCATAACCGTATTTTCCTGGCATAATTTAAAATTTATCTGTTATTATCTTTTATCATATCGTCTATAGACTTATTATATACTTTATCTCGATATGATTTGTTTTTAAAAAATATACTTTTGCTTCCTGTAGGTAAATCAAGTTCACCAAGCAAAATTTTATATATTCTTGTTATGAGCTGCTTACACTTAAATGAAGTTGTATATATAGTGTATTTTTGATCAGACCTGTTTCGCTGGCGCCAAACATCAATCCATTTATTTCTACGTAGTCTTTCCCATCTGTCTTTATCCCAAGACATAGTATAAACGCCGTTAATAAAATCATTACGCGTAAATCGCGTTTTGCAATCTAAATAGATAAGTAATTCTAAATCAGCATCACTTAAATCGTAGGTTTTGCATGCCCATTTTCTTACGAGTCTATAATATTTAAATAAATTAAGCTCTCGTAACTCATTCGCTGATAGTCTCATTATGCAACTAATACAACGTCTGGTTGTTTAATTACTTGATATAATTTATTATTGTATTCAATACCGTGACCTGCGCGTCTATCATAATATATTATATCATTTTCTTTTAATCCTTCTGTAAAATTACCTAAAGAAATAATTTTTGCTTTTAAGTACCTAACGTCATCCACATGCTGATCCATTATAAGAAGACCTTTTTCTTCTTTTGTTTCTTCTTTTATAGGTTCTATAATAATATAATTATTAACTGCCTGCATAATCCCTTACATTTGAAATTACACAATCTGCAGATATAATTGTAGTTGCAACACTTACCGCATTAATCAATGCTGTTTTTGTTACAAGCACCGGATCTATTATTCCGTCTTTAATTAAATCCGCTCCTTTTCCAGTTAAAACATTAATACCCCATCCTTCTTTCATATGAGGGCCATATGGTATATTAGCGTTTTCTAATATTTTTTTATATGGTGCTTTAATAGCCTCGCATAGAATTTTTTCAGCTGAATTTTCGGTTTTTAATTTTTTTGATGCATTATGAAGTGCAACTCCTCCACCTGGAACTATTCCTTCTTTAATTGCTGCTTTTACTGCATAAATAGCATCTTCAACTCTATCTTTCTTTTCTTTTAATTCTATTTTAGAATTTGCACCAACTTTTAATATTGCAACAGCACCTGACAGCATTGCAAGACGTTGTTCAAGCTTTTGTTTTATAAAAGCATTTTTTTCGCCTTTAATTTTTTTATTTACAAGCTCTATTCTTTCTTTTGCTTCTTCAGGCATTTCCGCTATAGTTATTACCGTTGAATTCGCGTCGGTCACTGATTTCACGGCTTCGCCGAGAACATCAGGATTTATTAAATCTAAATCATCACCTAATTCTTCATTTATTACTTGCGCTCCGGTTATTGTGGCTAGATCTTGCATTGTATCCATTTTAGTCGCCCCAAAACCAGGTGTGTCTATAATGTTTACATTTATATTGCCTTTTACTTTATTCATTAAAAGCGCAGCCATAGGTTGTTGATCCATTTGTGCAACTATTAATAAACTTCTCTTTTCTTTTATAACATGCTCTAATACACTTTGTATTTTTCTAATACTTGGTATTTTTGATGCTACTATAAGGACATAGGGGTTTTCGAGTACCGCTTTGTTCTTTTCCTTATCCGTTATAAGATGCGGAGATTTAACCCCACAATCGAATTGAACCCCATCCACGATTTCGCTGAACGTTTCTTCCGTGTCTGATTCTTCCATTAATACAACGCCGTTGGCCCCAACAGATTTATAAGCGTCAGCTATAATTCGGCCGAGCTCAACGTCATTGTTACAAGATATAGAAGCGACATCCTCCAGCATATCATCCTTTATTTTTATGCTTTTCTTGTTTAAGTAATCCAGGACCTTTTCTAATCCGCTATTTACAGCATCTTTTATTTCACGTACTGTATATGTGCCTGAAGCTTCATTCATTTCCTGGAGCAGAGAATGAGCGAGGACGGTTGCGGTGGTGGTACCGTCACCCGCTTCTCTGACTGTTTTTTTTGCTGCTTCCTTAATTAAGGTTGCACCTATATTTTCAACTGCGTCCATCAATACTACTGATTCTGCCACAGTTACACCGTCTTTTGTTATTACAGGGTTTCCCATTGTGTCTTCGTATATAACACATTTACCGGAAGCCCCTAGAGTTGATTGCACCGCATTTGCAAGCTTATCTACCCCTATCATTATTTTATCTCTGGCATCGCTACCGAAAGATAAATTCTTTACTATCTCACTTGGGTTATGTAATTCCATTTAATTATATTTTATTCTATTATACTTAATTACACAAATTTAACTTTTTTTAGTACCCTTTCCGCCATTACCCCTGTTTACTTTTACAGAAACAAATCTACCTCTTGTATGATCGTAATCTTTCCCTTTTAAATTCACACCTCTTTTTAGTGCGGCACGTCTCTTTCTTTGGTTTTCCGCTTTTTTCATTTTACGATCAGCGGTCATAGCGTACTTCTTATCTCGCAAAGCTTTTCTTTTCGCTGCGAGTGGACTTAACTTTTGTTTTGCCATGTTTTTTTTGTGGTTTTACCTTATCGCGAATTCCTGCATAATTTACGGCAATAAGATGTTTATACTGTTTGTAACTCATAGTTTATATATTACGCGACTATTGGGTATTATTAAATATATCTTTACTACCTATCGTCGCCTTGTAATGGTTTCCACCTATTTTTACAAAGTTACCTAAACAATCTTCAAAGAGTCTTTCAACAACCGGAGAAATAGCCATCAATTCTTCGGCTCTTCCACCGACCCAAGTAAATATCTCACCATCCTCGGTTATATACTGATCTTTTGATCTTATGTATTTAATTCTCTTCACAGCATTAAGGTACAAAAAAAATTGATTAGATATAAAGAAGTAATGGGTTACGCTATATTATGCGGACACGGGTGAGCACGGGAAAGTCGTTTGTTTACCCCCACCGGGCCCCTTTTCCTGCCTTTTCCTGCAGATCGTTTGCCTTTTCCCGGACAGCACGCGGGCCGAGCACGGTATAGTTATGGTTATAGAGGTGGAGCCTAGCACGATACTATATTGATATTATATATGAATTTTAAATTTAATAAATATGAAAACTAAAACAAGTAAAGTAAAAAAAGAATCTAAGAGAAGCATAGTATCTAAAAGGTTCGTAATAAGAAAAAAGTTAGTCGGTCAAGGGTTAATAATCAAGTACACTAATTATGATGGCAAAGTGTGTGACTATGACCATGATAAAGTATACTACGAAAACCAAGAAAGGTTTGATAATATGGCATGCTTTAAAAAGTATAAGATATATACTCAGAGTTTTAATCTGCCAGCCTTTGTAAGAAATATGAAAGCATATATTTAAATTGTTGTTTTAGTTTGGGGTCTGTGTTGTTTCGAGCAGGCCCTTAACTAAGACCACCAACCCAAGCTTAACACGAATTTAATTTGATATTAATAATAACTAAAACAAATAAATATGAAAAATAAATACTATTGGAGTTTAGAAACTCTACAATACTTTAAAAAGAATCAAAAAGAAATAGCTGACTTTGTAAAATACGAATGTGATTTAGAAGAAGGCGAAACTGAAGAAATGTTAATTGAAGATTTAAAAAGACAAATTAAAGTAATATAATAATAATACCGCCTGATAACTCGGAGTATCCTAGAAACAATTCTGCAATGCGGAATGTAGTCACGGGAGAAAGGGCAGGTGTGTATAGCATGTATAGCAAAAAACGAGTAAAGTGAGCCACCCATCCGTACTCTACCGCGGACCAGACACGTTTCTTTACTGATATTATAAATAAAAGTGCGACAGTAGGGTGTTATTATATGTATTATATCCCCTATTGTCACGTTTTCTATTCTTTACTCACATCAAGAGATAAAGCCTAATACCTACACACTACTATTTTACACTTAAACATTTCACCTACTTTACAATGAGTCGAATACGGATTAACTATGATATTATAAATGAACTTTAAATAACAATAAAATGAAAGATAAAATTATTACTAAACTAATGGAACTTGAGTCACAAAAGAATAGTGAGCAAGACCAAGAAATCTTGGATACAGTAATTGATATGGTATTAAATTTAAATACTTATTTATAAAATATAATGAACTTTAAATAACAGTAAAATGAATAATTTAAATAATAAAGAATACAATATAGTAGAGAAAGAGATGCATGCTTTCTTTAAACAAATAAACACTAAACTAAATCTTAGTGACTCATTTATGTACCCTAGTCAAATAGTTAATTTTAGAAGGGAAATAGAACAATATATAAATCAAAATAGATAATTATGTGGAAATTAATACACTTAGAAAAAAATGTAGTACAAAGACCTGATGGCAAGTGGTCCAATGGGTACACTATAAAAGATGGTATGGTATTTGACCCTGATACTGATACTTGGAATGAGCTTGATACTAGTTCTACATTACCAATAAAATTATAATTATGGAATGGTATCAAAATAAAATATCCGGCGAGTGCTGGAATTGTGGACATCATACACTAACATCAATTGTGAGTGATGATATATGTGGCGATATATGCCCAAAGTGTGGCGAGGAACAGACCGAACCTGATACGATTGAGTATTGATATAAATATAAAGCAAATAAATATGAAAAACAAATTTGAAAAATACGTAACAGTATTAGACTTTTCAAGTGCAGAGGTTATGACTTATCCCATAAATACGTGGGAAATGCAAATTGAAGAACTTGAAAATGCAATAGAAAATATGGGCCACCGCATAAAAGACTGTGAATATATGGTCCATGATAAACTACCAATAATTCATTAAAATGAAAACATTTGACAGACATAAAAAGAATTTAAGACAAGTTGGGGATGCAATTTGGTCTTATAGCACACACGTAGCAACTTTAGTATATAACAGTGATAAGTTGCAATACGAACTACATCAACACGGTTGGTGGTCGGTAACGACTCAAAGGCATATAAATTATGTAGCAAATTACTATGACATACCTGTAATAAAAGAATATGAGCAAGTATAGAAACCTAGCAGAATTAAATAAACTCAGTGACGAGATGTTTGCTGAGTTTGGTTTCCACTCACTTACAGATGAAGAAAAAGAAAAAGTGTTACAATACTATATTGAAAAGCACTTACAAGTTAAACACGAAAAAACTTAGATATTAATTATATGGAAAACGTAAAAAAGTACGACTGGCTAACTGAAGCAGAACAAGCCGCTCACGATTATAGAAAAGACTGTATTGACACAGTAGTTACCGATATAAAATGGGAAATGATGAGTGATGATTATGAGTTTGAAGAATGGCATATTGGTGACCACATAAACGCTTATGTAGAAAACGCATGTATATATTCATACGACTGTAAAGAAATTTTAAAGAAACTTAACTATGATATATGGTCTGATGACCCTATGCATGGCATGAGAGCTAATAGTGAGATGCAAGCGGCTCTGTGGGCTTTAGAGGGCGCGTTATATGAAAGCGATATAGAAGGACAAATAAAAAACGAATTAAATCTAAAAAGTGATGGATAGAGACTTAATAGAAATGGACATAAAAGAAGCAATTGAAAAAGTTGTAGACACATTAGAAAATCATAATTCTGATGCATGGCGTCCTGAAGGATTTATGGACGGCAGAATACACGACTTAATACAGGATGCAATAGTAAGTGCTATACATTCGATTGCTGACGACTTAAGTTATAAATTTAAGCTTGGTCATTATGCAAACGAACCTAACACGAGCGAAGAATGATATTATAGTTGAATGTTTATTTGTCAAAGGTTGTTGGCTCCCAAGAATAACAGTGTGACACTGTCCAACGTAATTCAAAACTTTTGGGGTTTTGTTCCTAAATATAGCGACGTGGAGAAG
>Ga0181591_10004329_pt1 | contig 12343 bp, 14 predicted proteins | sample 071ome_33_FD_133757 | JGI IMG/M metagenome (GOLD analysis project Ga0181591, IMG submission 133757) | Coastal salt marsh microbial communities from the Groves Creek Marsh, Skidaway Island, Georgia - 071412AT metaG (megahit assembly) | ecosystem: Environmental > Aquatic > Marine > Intertidal...
AGAAACTTAGTTCGTGAAACAAGTATTACTCCTCATGACTTTTTAGTTCCACTTTTTGTGGAAGAAGGAAAGGGGATTAAATCTGAAATTCCATCCATGCCTGGTTATTACCGTTTTAGTCTTGACCTGTTAAAAAAAGAGGTTCAAGAATTGTGGTCCATGGGGCTTTGTGGAGTACTCGTATTTGTAAAAGTAGAGGATGCACTGAAAGACAATAAAGGAACTGAGGCCGTCAATCCAGATGGTTTGATGCAACGCGCTATTAAAACCATTAAAGATGTTTGTCCTGGGATGTTAGTGATGACGGATGTAGCATTAGATCCATATTCTTCTTATGGACATGATGGTATCGTTGAAAACGGAGAAATTCTAAACGATGAAACAGTTGAAGTATTAACCGATATGAGTCTTTCTCATATCGAAGCAGGTGCTGATTTTGTAGCTCCATCTGATATGATGGATGGACGTATTTTAAGCATTCGAGAAGCCTTCGAAGATGCGGGCTATCACCATGCTGGTATTATGAGTTATTCGGCCAAATACGCATCTGCATTCTACGGGCCTTTTAGAGATGCTTTGGACTCTGCACCAGGATTTGGAGACAAAAAAACCTATCAAATGGATTTTGCAAATCGCTTTGAAGCCATTCGTGAAACACAGTTGGATGTAGATGAAGGAGCTGATATTGTCATGGTAAAACCAGGACTTGCTTATTTGGATATCCTTCGTGAAATTAAGAACGAGGTGGATGTTCCTGTGGCGGTGTATCAAGTCTCTGGTGAATATGCCATGCTTAAAGCAGCAGCAGAGAAAGGTTGGTTAAACCACGATGCTGTGATGATGGAACAACTCATCGCATTTAAAAGAGCCGGAGCAGATATCATAGCCTCTTATTTTGCTAAGGATGCGGTAAAACTTTTGTAACCGTTTATCGATAAAAATCAAAAACATAATTAAAGTTTCTTAGATTCAAAATACTAACAGATACTGAATCTAAGAATTAATGTGTTTTTAAATTAAAATACTTATCTTTGACGTTAGTATCGAATAACGACACTATGATTGTTGATTTTGATTCTAAACACACCTATCTAGTTTGGATTGGTGAACGATCAACTAAATTGCCTTTTGAAATACAAAACACAGCTAGGAGAAAATTGAGAATGTTACACCGAGCTCAAGATCTTAATGATTTGAGAATTCCACCATCGAATCATTTGGAAAAATTAAAGGGGAATTTAATTGATTATTTCAGTATTAGAATAAATAATCAATGGAGAATTATCTTTAAATGGAAGGACGGCAATTCATATAAAGTAAAAATTGTAGATTATCATTAATACTCAACCATGAAACAATTACCCAATATTCACCCTGGAGAAGTTTTAAACGAAGAGTTTTTAAAGCCTTTAAATATTTCTGCTTATCGATTGTCAAAAGAGTTGCATATACCACAAACCAGAATCTCTCAGATTCTACATTCAAAAAGAAGCATCACCGCAGATACTGCAATTAGACTTAGTCGATTTTTTGGTAATTCTGCAAAGTTCTGGATGGGTTTACAAGAAGATTATGATTTAGAAGAAGTGCTTCGTAATCGAAAACAAGAATACGACGAAATTGAAGCATTAGCTTCTTAAAACAAACTCAATTGTTTGTAATTCGATTCGTGCTCCAAGAGCCATTGCTTTTTGTCGATTCCCCATGCAAAACCAGTTAGGGAACCATCTGAACCAATAACGCGATGGCAGGGAATGATGATTCCAATGGGGTTTTTACCGTTGGCAGAAGCAACCGCTCGAATCGCTTTGAGGTCTCCTAATTGCAATGCAAATTCACTATACGAAATGGTTTTTCCAAAAGGGATGGTTGTCAGCGAATTCCAAACTCTTTTTTGAAAGTCAGTTCCCTCCAAATCAAATTCAATCTCAAAAGATTCACGATCTCCTTTAAAATAATCTTGGAGTTGTTCGATTACATCTTCTAAAAAAGGAGACAAACCACAATTGACACAACTCATCGCCTCTTTTTCACTCAAGATCGAACAGCTCTTAAGACCAATCTCAGAGGCTTCGAGTTTTAGATACCCAATAGGGCTTTTAATGACTGCTATATGCATTTTCATTGTTGAATTTAAGAGCTTCGAAGAGTATTGCCTTGCGTACAGCAAGATCGTAAATTCCCTGCTGAGATCTCGATGGGTACACTCTATTTGATAGAAAGATATAGATAAGATCTTGATCGGGATCTACCCAGTAAAAGGTACCTGTAAAGCCAGAATGACCATAACTGTTTTTACTCGCAAGTGGAGCGGGGTAACTATCTTCAAAAGACAGTGTGTCGTTTCCAATAAGAGGTTTGTCAAAACCAAGTCCTCTACGGTTGTCATTTTCTTGAAATTGCACTCTTGTGAACTCTTCAACAGTAGTATCTTTTAGGTATTGCTTTCCTTTGTAAATTCCCTTGTTGAGAAGCATCTCTAAAAGAGGAACAAGAGAATTGGTATTGGAAAAGAGTCCTGCATTACCAGAAACACCACCGAGAATGGCGGCATTTTCATCGTGAACCCATCCTTTGGTAAGTGTTTTTCTAAACAAACTGTCGTATTCAGTAGGAACAATATGAGAAGGATCAATCCAAGAAGTAGGATTAAATCCTATCTTTTTTAGTTCTAGAGGACGGTAGAAATTCTGATTTAAATAATCTTCAAAATTAGTATTTGAAAGTCGACCGACCATTCGAGGATAGAGCAAAAAAGTCAGTCCTGAATAACGGTATTTTAATTCACCGAGTTTTGATTTTCTGGCTTTACGATCGATGATTTTTTCGATGTCTTCACGGATATAAAGATTTTTAAAAGCTTCTTTATTGTAAGGATTGTTCTGAGTTTTTGAAACCCACCTCTTTTTTAACTTCCCTTTGGATTTAGTGATCTTATTGAGAAAGACAATATAGGGAATGAGTCCTGCTTGATGTGCAAGCACCGCTCTAAAGCTAATGTTTTTCTTATCTTTCTTTTTTTGCCAGTCAGGCCAATACTCACTAAAAGGGCGATCGACATCCAGCTTTCCTTCTTCGTAAAGTTTCATAAGGGCTAGGGTAGCAGCCATTGTTTTGGTAACAGATGCTAAATCAAAAACATCTTCTAGAGTTGTTTGATGAATTGAATCATAAGTGTGATATCCATAAGCTTTGTGAAGGAGTACCTCTCCTTTCTTTTGAATATAGATTTGAGCCCCTGGGAAAGCCCTTTGAGCAATCGCATTAGAGACAATACTGTCGATACGATATTCAAAACTGCTTTGTGCATATAGTTGAGAACTAAAAAGTAATACTAGAAAGAGGATTTTTTTCATACCTAAATATAGGTAGAAAATCTTACTCTTCTTCAGAAGACCACTGGTCTAAATTCTCTGGATAGAGGAAGTTGTTATAGGGGAATCTTGTCACGTGAATATCTCGAACCTCTGCGTAAACTTTCTTTCTAAAATCATCGAGGTTTTCCTTGTTGAGAGCAGAGATAAAGATGGCTTCTCCATTCATGCGCTTCATCCAGGTTTGTTCCCATTCTTCTAGGGTAAAATGAGCCGATGTTTTTTCAGTGACCAAATCATCCTCATCGATGGTTTGGTGTTGATATTGGTCTATTTTATTAAAAACCATAAGGGTTTGTTTATCAGCACATCCAATTTCAGAAAGAATGGTGTTAACCGCCTCGATATGATCCTCAAAATCTTTATGAGAGATATCCACAACATGAAGGATTAAATCGGACTCTCTTACTTCGTCAAGTGTGCTTTTAAAACTCTCAACAAGCTGTGTTGGAAGCTTTCTTATAAACCCAACCGTATCTGCAAGTAGGAAAGGAAGGTTGCCGATCACTACCTTTCTTACAGTGGTATCTAGGGTCGCAAATAGTTTGTTTTCAGCAAAAACATCGCTCTTTGAAATCACGTTCATCAGGGTTGATTTTCCAACGTTGGTGTATCCCACAAGTGAAACTCTAACCAGAGCCCCTCTGTTTCCTCTTTGAGTTTCCATCTGACGATCGATCTTCTCTAACTTTTTCTTGAGAAGCGCAATGCGATCTCTTACGATACGACGGTCTGTTTCAATTTCAGTTTCTCCAGGACCACGCATCCCAATACCCCCTTTTTGACGCTCTAAGTGCGTCCAAAGACCTGTAAGTCTCGGAAGTAAGTATTCGTATTGAGCGAGTTCCACCTGTGTTCTTGCATAAGAAGTTTGAGCACGTTGAGCAAAGATGTCTAAGATGAGGGTAGTTCGATCGACAATCTTACATTGGAGTTCTTTTTGAATATTGTTTTGTTGAGCAGGAGTGAGCTCGTCGTCAAAGATGACTGAACCTATATCATTGGCTTCTACAAAAGCTTTGATCTCTTCAATTTTCCCACTTCCAATTAAAGTTTTTGGATTGATGGTGCTGATTTTTTGAGTAAACCTTGCCATCACTTCACCACCTGCGGTATAAGTTAAAAACTCTAATTCATCTAGATATTCATCAACCTTCTCTTGGTCTTGACCTTGATTGATCACACCAACAAGAATTGCCTTTTCATATTCTCTTTCCTGTTCTTCTATCATGAATTAGTTTTTTTTAGCGTAAAGAGGCACTGATGAACAGGCTTCTCCATAGAGTATTTTTTGTGCCTGAGCTTGAAGTTTTTCCAACAACATCAGATAGGCATTTTGAGGCATATCAATTTTTGAACAACCTTTGATAATGATATTCTTCCCTTTATAGGGAGCGCTGTCTAATGAATCGATCACTTCTTTCATCAATACAGTGTCGAGATCCTTTTTAGAACCAACCACAATCTTTTTTGCAACAGTTTGTAAATAGGTGCTGATTAATAAATAAGCCCATGAAGGGATAATCGCCTCTTGACTGTTGTACAGAAATACAAATTTGTTTTCATAAAGGGACCAATCATGCGATTTTAAAGCAGCTCTAAATTCTTTTTCAATCAGGATAAACCCCTCTTTTAGCCAAAGAGAAATATCAATGCCTATACGTTCACCTCTTGGATAGAGTTCTTCCAAGTCTACAGTGATGAGTTTGCTGTTTGCAACCCTATTTACAATGGGTTCTTCCATGGCGCTATTTTAGAGCATTCCCAATTCTAATTTGGCTTCTTCGCTCATCAGCTCTTGCGTCCAAGGCGGATCAAAGGTGATCTCTACGGTAGCATCGTTCACCTCATCAATAGATTTGACCTTTTCTTCTACTTCCATGGGTAGTGTTTCTGCCACTGGGCAATTTGGAGTGGTAAGAGTCATGAGAATCTTTATATCGTTGTTTTCGTTGACAAAAACATCGTAAATAAGACCTAACTCATAGATGTCTACAGGAATTTCAGGGTCAAAAATAGTTTTTAAAACCCCAACAATTTTCTCTGCTAACTTGCTTGATTCTTCACTCATCTTACTTATTGATTTAATTGTGTTCTAAACGCAATAGCGTATAATTTAATTTGTTTAATCATGCTCACTAATCCATTAGCTCTTGTTGGTGATAAATGCTCTTTAAGACCAATTTCATCTATAAAAGAGGTGTCCGCCTCCATGATGTCTTCTGGTTTTTGATGAGAAAACACACGGATGAGTATTGCGATAATTCCTTTGGTGATAATCGCATCTGAATCTGCTTTAAATATCAACTGATCGCCTTCTAAAGCGGCATGTACCCATACTTTTGATTGACAACCTTTGATGAGGTAGTCATCTGTTTTGTAGTTCTCATCGATAAGTGGCAGTGATTTGCCCAATGAAATCATGTATTCATAGCGCTGCATCCAGTCGTCGAACATTGAAAATTCGTCGATGATTTCTTCTTGTATTTCAGAGATAGATTGACTCAAACTGTTTAAATTTTATAACAAATATAGTTAACTGAGCATTTCTTTAGCTTTAATAACGCCAGCAATTAATCGATTGATTTCATCTACAGTATTGTAAAAACTAAAACTGGCTCTAACCGTTCCTGGGATTTGATAAAAATCCATAATCGGTTGTGCACAATGATGACCCGTACGAACAGCAATTCCCATTTGATCTAGGATACTTCCGATATCATAGGGATGAAGTCCCTTAATATTAAACGATAGAACAGCTGTTTTTTCCTCAGAGGTTCCATAAATTTCAACCCCTTCGATTATAGATAGCTTTTCTGTTGCGAGCTCTAAAAGCTGTTTTTCATAGGCAGCTATCCTCTCAAAACCAATAGAGTTCATATAGTCTAAGGCAGCGCCAAAGGCAATACCTCCAGCGATATTAGGAGTTCCTGCCTCAAATTTATGAGGAAGACCTGCATAGGTTGTTTTTTCAAAGGATACCGTTGCGATCATTTCACCACCACCTTGATAGGGAGGTAACGCCTCCAAACGTTCCTTTTTGCCGAAGAGCATCCCAATCCCCGTAGGACCACAAAGTTTATGAGCCGATACGGTATAAAAGTCAACATCTAATGCTTGAAGATCAGCTTTGATGTGAGGAGCTGCTTGTGCGCCGTCTATTAAGACAGCAGCACCAACGGCATGTGCTTTTTCAATAATGGTCTCAATTGGATTGATAACTCCAAGAGCATTGGATACATGGTTGCAAAACACCAATTGTGTACGATCACTTAAAAGTGATTCATATGCTTTTAAATCGAGCGCACCACTAGCATCCATCGGAATAACCTTTAAGCTAGCTCCAGATTGCTCACAGGCCATTTGCCAAGGAACAATATTGGAGTGGTGTTCCAAAGCTGATACAATGAGTTCATCTCCAGGGTTTAAAAGCTTTGCGTATCCGCTAGCAACGGCATTGATACTATGAGTGGTTCCAGAAGTAAAGATCACTTCTTCTGGATGAGCAATATTAAAATGCTGCTGTACTTTTTTTCGAGCTACTTCAAAAGCTTCAGTCGCCTGTTGTGAGAGCGAGTGAACTCCTCTGTGAATATTAGCGTTGTAATTGGAGTAATAATCCACAATACAATCAATCACCTGTTTGGGAGTTTGAGAAGTTGCCGCATTGTCCAAATAGACCAAATCGCTTCCGTTGACTTTTCGATTCAGAATCGGAAAGTCGTTTCTAATGCGCTCTATGTCTTTTGAACTTAAATTCATTTCTAAATACTAAAACCGAGTTCAACACCTAATTTCTTAGCGATGATTTTATTGATTCTCTTTTTGACAACAGGAAGGGCTACGCTTTCCAAAACATTGTTCGCAAATGCATACATCAAAAGAGCTCTTCCTTCTTTTTTAGGAATACCTCTCGATTGTAAGTAAAAGAGGGCATCTTCATCCAATTGACCAATAGTACAACCGTGTGAACACTTCACATCATCGGCAAAAATTTCCAACTGAGGCTTTGAATTAATAGTCGCCTTATCCTCCATAAGGATATTGTTGTTTTGCTGAAAAGCGTTGGTCTTTTGAGCGAGCTTGTCAACTATAATCTTCCCGTTGAATACTCCAGTTGAAGATTGGTCGTAAATTCCTTTGTAGTCTTGGTGACTCTCACAGTTTGGTTCTCTGTGGTGAACTAAAGTGTGATGGTCGACATGCTGTTTGTCTCCAATAATAGTTACCCCTTTTAAGATGGAGTTGATATTTTCTCCATTTTGAAAAAAGTTGAGGTTGTTTCGAGTGAGTTTGCCTCCAAAAGAGAAGGTGTGCACACTGACCACACTATCGCGTTTTTGATCGATATAGGTATTGTCAATCAGCGAAGCAGAAAGTGAATCATTTTGAATCTTGTAGAGATCAATCTTGGCGTTTTGCTCTGCAAATAACTCAGAAACCACATTGGTAAGCGTCTCGTTTTTAGTTAGACTTTGATGACGTTCGATGATTTGCATTTCTGCACCTTGGTCAGCAATAATCATATTACGAGGCTGAATCATCAGTGCCGCTTCTACACCTGATGAAAAATTGATAATTTCAATTGGCTTGTCAGCAACTGTATTTTTAGGGATATAGATAAAGGCTCCCTCTTTGCTAAAAGAAGTATTGAGGGCACTCAATGAGTCCTCTTTTGAAGCTGCTTTATTAAAGTATTTGTCGATGAGGTGTTTGTATTGAGGCTTCTTAAAAGCAGCACTCATCAAACATACATCGATTCCCATATGAGTCGTTTCAGAAAGGAATGAAGAATAAACACCATCGATAAAAACGAGTTTATAGGTTTCAATTTCGTGTAAGAAGTATTTTTTAACTTCTTGGTAATTGACACAGTCTTCTTCCTTTGGAAATAGGGAATAATCAGTGTTCTGTATTTTTGCCAGTGAAGTGTATTTCCAAGCTTCATCTTTTTTTGTAGGGAATCCCTTGTTTTCAAAAACTTTGATGGAATCGTTGCGAAGATCTAAAATAGGATCCTCTAAGTCCAAGTTGTTTTCAAAAACAGCAAAAGAAGCGAGAAGTTTTTCTTTTAATTCCATCTTATTGAGCGGCTTCTTGTTTGATCCAATCGTAACCTTTTTCTTCTAATTCTAAGGCTAATTCCTTCGTTCCAGATTTGACAATCTTTCCGTTGTACAATACGTGTACAAAATCCGGTACGATATAATCTAAAAGACGTTGGTAGTGTGTAATCACTAGTACTGCATTGTCTTTGCTCTTGAGTTTGTTCACCCCATTAGCTACAATTCTAAGGGCATCGATATCGAGTCCTGAATCGGTTTCATCTAAGATGGCAACCTTTGGTTCTAACATCGCCATTTGAAAAATTTCATTTCTCTTTTTCTCTCCACCAGAAAACCCTTCATTAAGCGATCTCGATAAGAATTTGCGATCGATTTCAAGCATGGAGGATTTTTCTTTGATAAGCTTCAGCATTTCGTTTGCTGGCATATCTTCCAATCCTTTTGCTTTCCTATTGGCGTTGATCGCTGCTTTGATGAAGTTCGTTACACTCACTCCTGGAATCTCAACAGGATATTGAAACGACAAGAAGATCCCCTTATGAGCTCTTTCTTCTGGATCTAATTCATCTATATTTTCACCGTCTAAAAATACGGATCCATCGGTTACTTCAAAATCTTCATGCCCTGCAATCACAGATGAAAGGGTACTCTTTCCAGCACCATTAGGTCCCATGATGGCGTGAACCTCTCCAGGTTTGATTTCAAGGTTAATCCCTTTGAGTATTTCTTTGTCTTCTACACGAGCGTGTAAATTCTCGATTTTTAACATAGTCTTCTATTTATCCTACTGAGCCTTCAAGGCTGATTTCTAATAATTTTTGTGCTTCTACAGCAAATTCCATTGGTAATTTGTTGAGGACTTCTTTTGAAAATCCATTGACGATTAACGCGATAGCTGTCTCGGTATCAATTCCTCGTTGATTGCAATAAAATATTTGATCCTCTCCAATTTTCGAAGTGGTTGCTTCGTGTTCTATTTGAGAAGATTTATTGCTCGCTTCTATATAAGGGAAGGTATGAGCACCACACTCATTTCCCATAAGTAATGAATCACATTGAGAGAAGTTTCTGGCATTGGTCGCTCTTGGACTTACTTGAACCAATCCTCTATAGGAGTTTTGTGATTTTCCAGCAGAAATACCTTTGGAGATAATGGTACTCTTGGTGTTTTTTCCAAGGTGAATCATCTTAGTTCCTGTATCTGCCTGTTGGAAATTATTGGTAACTGCAATCGAATAAAATTCTCCGATGGAGTTGTCTCCTTTTAATACGCAGGATGGGTATTTCCAAGTGACTGCAGATCCTGTTTCTACCTGAGTCCATGAGATTTTTGAATTGGTGTGACAAATTCCTCTTTTTGTAACAAAATTGTAGACACCCCCTTTTCCCTCGCTATCACCAGGGAACCAGTTTTGAACAGTCGAATATTTGATTTCTGCATCGTCTAATGCGATGAGTTCCACTACAGCAGCGTGTAATTGATTTTCATCTCTAGAAGGAGCCGTACATCCTTCCAAATAACTCACGTAAGAGCCCTGATCAGCCACCACTAGTGTTCTTTCGAACTGCCCAGTACCTGCTTGATTGATTCTAAAGTAAGTAGAAAGCTCCATAGGACAACGAACGCCTTTTGGAATATAGCAGAAGGATCCATCTGAAAAGACCGCTGAGTTTAATGCAGCGTAAAAATTATCTTTCTTAGGAACAACAGATCCAATGTATTTTTGTACGAGCTCAGGGTGTTTTTTAATCGCTTCTGAAATAGAGCAAAAGATAATTCCTTTTTCTGCTAGGGTTTCTTTAAAAGTTGTTGCTACAGAAACAGAGTCCATCACAATATCAACAGCGACCCCAGCTAATTTTTTTTGCTCGTCCAATGAAATACCAAGCTTGTTAAAAGTGTCCAATAGTTCTGGATCTACTTCGTCTAATGACTCGTATTTTGGTTTTTTATTTGGAGCAGAATAATAAGAAATGTCTTGGAAATCCGGTTTCTTATAGGTCACATTAGCCCACTGGGGCTCTTGCATTTCCTTCCAGATTTTAAAGGCGTCTAGACGCCAAGCGGTCATCCAATCGGGTTCTTCTTTTTTCTTAGAAAGGGCAATAACGACTTCTTCGTTAAGTCCTTTGGGAAAGGTGTCCGATTCAATATCCGTATAAAAACCGTATTCGTACTCTTTGGATTCGAGCTCTTTTTTTAATTCTTCTTCAGTATATGCCATAATCAGTTCTTAAAGCGAAAAGCTTTCTCCACAACCACAAGTGCGTTGAGCGTTGGGGTTATTAAATACAAAGCCTTTACCATTTAGTCCACCTGAATACTCTAAAGTAGTGCCTACTAAATACAGAAAACTCTTTTTGTCGACACAGATCTTTACGCCATTATCCTCAAAAACCTTATCGGTTTCAAGGGAGGAATCATCGAATTTTAATTCGTAAGACAACCCACTGCAGCCACCACTTTTAACCCCAACACGGACATATGCCGTATCTGGATTAAAGCCTTCCTCAGTGAGAAGACGGAGCACTTGCTCCTTAGCCGATGTTGATACTTTAATCATTTCTTAAATGGATTAATTCTAAATAGAGCACAAATATACGACTAAATAAGGGCAAATCAATGATTTTATGATTAGTTTAAGCTTTAGTGCGATAAATTAATTTGATAGTATAGAATTCCCTAGAATAGGAGGTTCAAAAAGGATTATTCTTCCCCAAAAGAATTCCACCCCATTGCTTTTAATGGAATTTTTTGATCAGCTCTAGTCACTAGATGAGCCCCCATAGCTTCTTCAGTCATATAACCGATGACCGTCAGATTTGGATTAGCTTTAATCTTGTCGTAATCCTTTTGAGCAACCGTAAAAAGCAATTCATATTCATCTCCACCGCTTAGTGCAATGGTGGTTGAGTTTACTTCAAACTCTTCACAAACACTGATAACAGTAGGGTCGAGAGGAAGTTTTTCTTCATAGAGATCACATCCCACTTTGGAATGCGTACACAGGTGTAGAATTTCAGAAGAAAGCCCGTCCGAAATATCGATCATCGACGTTGGAACCACCTCTAAATCGCTAAGTAATTTGACAATATCAACTCTAGCTTCGGGTTTTAATAAACGCTCTACGATGTATTGGTATGGTTCTAAATCAGGTTGGTTATTAGGATTGACTTTAAAGACTTCATTTTCACGTTGCATGACTTTAAGACCCATATAGGCACCACCGAGATCCCCACTAACTACTAGTAAATCAGTTGGTTTTGCTCCAGATCGATAGGTGATTTTTTTCTCATCTGCAATACCAAGAGCTGTAATACTGATGATCATTCCTTTAGTTGAAGAGGTGGTATCTCCACCGACCACATCCACTTTGTAGATTTCGGCAGCTAAGCGAATTCCAGAATACAATTCCTCCAATGCTTCCAGTGGAAATCTATTTGAAACCGCAATGGAAACCGTGATCTGAGTAGGAGTGGCATTCATAGCGCAAACATCCGATAGGTTGACCATGACTGCTTTGTATCCTACGTGTTTTAAAGGCATGAATCCCAAGTCAAAATGGACTCCTTCCACAAGCATATCTGTTGTCATAACGACTTTACTGTCTTTAAAATCAAGAACAGCAGCATCATCTCCAATTCCCTTTAAGGTGGATTTGTGTTGTAGTTTGATGTCCTTTGTGAGTGTATCGATGAGCCCAAACTCACCTAATTGTTCTAAATCTGTTTTGGGAGTCGTCTTGTCTTCTAACATGGCGCAAAGGTACTATTTTAGTTTAGGAATTCATCAAATCTTCTAGTTCATCAGCGAGAATCGGAATGTTCTTCATCAAATTAAATGGTTCACCCTCTTGTTGAAGCACCACATCATCTTCAATACGAATTCCAAATCCTTCATCT
>Ga0181591_10004330_pt1 | contig 12340 bp, 11 predicted proteins | sample 071ome_33_FD_133757 | JGI IMG/M metagenome (GOLD analysis project Ga0181591, IMG submission 133757) | Coastal salt marsh microbial communities from the Groves Creek Marsh, Skidaway Island, Georgia - 071412AT metaG (megahit assembly) | ecosystem: Environmental > Aquatic > Marine > Intertidal...
ACTTGTTCCTTTCCATATTTTTTCATCAATCTATTAATAAAATCACGAAGAGTATATTTTAATTGTAATTCACGAATTTCAGCTTGTAGATTAGCTCTAACATAAATAACTATTCTATCAATTATTTTAGGGTAATTCATAATAATATTACGCTCACCTTCTGATAAATTATAATCAAAATCTAAAGTATTATACATATTTTCAGTAGCTTTTGGTGTAATCTTAACCGCCTGTCTACCTTCCTCATCTTCTTTAACTCCTAATGCTCTATTAACTTGAATTTCTAATACGCCCCGTTTTTGAAGCCCTTTTAATGCATCTAATACTGAACTTGTTAAAACTTCTTTTGAAATTTTCATCTATTAACCCTCCTTTCACTTCTTCTATCAACATTATTATTCCCAGCTTCTTCGGGTAAGCCGCTAAATCTCTTCGGCGGACCCACACTCATACTAGGTTTGTTTCGAGTTTGAGGCACTTCACCTGCAACCTGAGCCTTGGTTTGTCCACTCATCAGGGCTTCTTCTTGTAATAATCCTAACTGTGAGCGGTCAATGTTTGTTCCCGCATAGGGGTCTGTTTCTAACTGCTCTTGATTTTCCTCCACTTCTACATTAATCAATTCCTTCGATGGGAATTTCTTATAGACAAAATCACCATTTTCATCCATGTCTACTTCAAACCCTAAGTTTTTCATTTGAACCGCGAGTTGAATTTCAATTTCTCTTCGTCTCAAATGAGCAGTTTGGTCCTCTTCTTCCGAGCGAAGGAGCATGATTTTCCAATCGGTGATTCCAAATTGACTCATCATATAGGGGAAAAGGTATTTATTATAAACAGATTGTGCCATTTCCACCGCTCGGTTAGTAACTAAAATTTGCATACCTTCGTTATTCATACCACCTGCGGTTGTTGTATCTCCCATAAATACATCGCTTACGCCGTAAAACCCACTGATTCTTTTACGAAGGTCGTCCTTTACTGCGATGTAGTCCATTTCTTTCAACGTGTTCATAAACGGAACCCACTGAACCCCTCCACCTGAACCACTCTCAGATTCAATACCCATGATGGGAATATAGTGTGGGTCGCGCTCTAGTTTCTCCTTAACACCCTTCCAATACTTAACCAACGATTCCATGTTATTAGTCTGCACGGCTAGAATACCGCGTGGTGTTCTCGCCTTTGTATAAGATGTGCTAATATATTGTTCCATAGCGGCAAGTGTAAAAATGTGATTCCATAGCGTGAGAACGGGTGGGTGTCCATAGAGGCGAGAGGGAGAATATTTACTAATATGAATAACCTCCCCTTGAATGAAGAATTGCTCCTCACCCTGCATGGTCTTATTACAAAACTCTACGGGGTAAAGACATGAATTACAAATTGTGCATCTATCGTATTTATCTTCAGAAATTACATCCCTATGAGTTACACAAATATAGCGGCTATGTCCACGGTCACCGTCCTCATCAGTTTCAATATACATTGTAGTAGGGTCTGCTCGATAGACTTCATTAATTCTTGAAAGAACAATCTTTCCCGTTTTATCTAAATAATAATCCTTAACCATAACTAAGAAAGCGTCGTCAATTACATTCAGGTCGGTTTCTAATTCTTGAAGGATATCAATAAATAATTGATTGGCTTCATTGACGTAGTTATTAAAAAAGTTCTCAGCGTATAATTTTTGGTTAAAATCAGGTCTACGCAAATTGGGTGAATAACAAGAATAGCACTTATCTACCTCACGCTGATGTTCATATCCACAGTCGTTACACTTTAGTTCCCACGCTTTTTTCCACTCGTAGCCTCTTCTAAAAACTTCAGTTTTGAGTTGAATTAGACAGGTTCTAACAATGGTGGAGTTGCGAGCAGTTTCGTATAAATACTTCCCCGCATAGTGATGAGGTAATTTTCTCTCCTGAATACCCATGTTGAATACCTCAGGTTCTTTAGGAACCGGAGTTCTTCTTCTAATCAACGTTCTAATATTATCTCTCAACCCCAAAATCATTCCTCCTTAGCGATACTATCCAATTCATCCATCAGTTCCCACTTAGACTCTTGTTTATATTTAGCAATATCTTCTTCTTGGATATTATACTTTTCGAATTCAACCGCCCCCTGATTTCTAGAATCCTTCCAATTTTCCCACTTAATGAGTTTAAAAATTTGTTCGATGCGCTCCTTAGCCCACGGCTCCTTCTTGTAGTGCTTCTTGATTCTAATAGCCTCTTGGAGTAATTTACCCTGAGTCTTCTTCATGCGTAAGTGAGGCAGACACTTATCAAGAAGTTTAGTAATATCATCCTGTGAATAGAAATTCAAGCGGTGCTGACTTCTTGAGTTTTCGCCCACCTTTTGGTCTAAGTGAAGGCGTCCAATTTGCATCTCTTTCTCCAATTCTGTAAAGAATGCGCGACCACGGTTGCCGGTTGCGACCATTCCCACGCGAGGGGAGAAATTAGAATCCATCGTAACGTAACCATCAGAATCAATAAAACCAGCTACATAGGAATACAAATCCTTCTTAATATCATCACTTAGTAGATAGTATTCTCCACTTACATTAGTTACACCAATACGTTTTAACATCTTAGCAATTGTCTGTGGGGAGGAAGAATTTCTATACCCGCTAGGAAGAATAGAATGTAAATGGTTGCTTGTAATCCCCGGATTTTTACATACTTCCTTAACTAACAAATCATCCATCTTATCTTTTCTTGAAGGTCTAATTGATTGATGTTGTATTTCCTTGAGAATACTTCGAATAGCAGATTTCGAATCCTTGAATGATTTAGTAAAGTTTGAATAATCTGAGCCATAATCTAAATCTCTTTTTTCTAACTCTGCTTCCCACATGTTGATTAAGTGTTTAATAATCTCCTGTCTTGTATCTCCATCCTTAATATAATTTAATTTCTTTAATGTATCGGGGCTAGGAGTTAATAGTTTAACTGCTGACTTGTATGGGGATAACCAATAGATGTTATCAATTGAACTATCCAAATGAACACCATATGCTTTAATCAAGTGATTGATGGTATTAGTCATTCTATTCTTAGATTCACCCTTAAGGCTTCTCCTGATATTTCTTAACTCTTTTACAATATCAGGAATGGGCTTTCCTTCAATGAGAGGCTCGTCGGGCATTTTAGAAATATGTTCGTAGGCTTCAGTTAAGTTAATTTGAAAAACGCTTGAGATTTCTTTTACTACATCTAGTTCATCAAATGGGCGGTAGTTAATCCAAGATTTTCCAACGAGGCTACGAACTTCACTGCGCTTCTCTTCAGACTCCTGTTCTTCTAAGTCAAGTTCATTCAATACTCGGCGTAGTTCATCTGTGTTAATTTCTTCTTCCTTATAGATTAATTCCATAGATACCACCTCCGAAATTATTTGGGTTCATTAAAGATTGTTGGGGGTTGATAGTGTTACCAAATAAACCGTCACTATCTATATCAACGAAGGCATCGTTAAAAGACTTTGTGGCGTGATTGGATAATGCAAGAGCGATAACTGCATCGTCGTGTGCTCCAAGACCTTCAATTCTTCCCGATGAAGAAATGCCGAATGCCTCCAATTCACCGATGATGGCGTTACTCATTTGCCGCGAATTGTCGTCCTTGTAGGGAAACTTAATCTTCCCGTTCTCAAGGTTCATTTGTAGGTTCAAGATAATTTCCTCCTTTTTTCTTCTAGACATTGTAAACTCTCTAATTGGGAAGTCTGAAATATCGCGTAGTTCCATAGCGAATGATTTTGCAAATGTGTTGGTTTCAATCATAACTGCTTCAGGTCGGAAGCGATGGCATAAGTCTGTAATGCGGTTAATGTGTCCACGGAAGTCAAGACTCTTTTCTCTCATCATAGCGACCACAGTTTTATTCATATCCTCATCAACTTCTAATACAATCATCACCGTGTAGTCACCATCTTGACTTAATGATGGGTCATAGCCTATGTAGTATTTATATGCTTCGTTGTTTCCTGTATATTTGCCGGTGATAGTGCGGTCTTTTGCAGCATCAATAAATTCTTTTTGAAACAACATTGTGTTGGATGAGATGGGAATACAGAGATATTCACGGGTAAATTTCGAAGAACCGATTTCACGCTTACGGCGTTCAAGCGAGTCAATGTCCCAACGCGAGGGCCAAAGTGCTTCCCCTGTTTGATTGATAGCGGGATAGCGTTTTACGTCATATTCCTCGTTATCCTCTAATTCTGCAAATATGTCCGTATAGGTGAAGGGCGTCCCAATCATGCGGAGAGAAGAGGTGTGGTGAAGGGTCGGAACCATATCTCCCCAAAACCAATCTGAAACGCGCTGAATAGCCGCTACTGAGAACTCCTTCATAGGGTCGTCCACAATGATTTCATCAGGGTGAAGACCGCGAATCTGCGAGCCTACGGAACGTTCAATGATTGAGTTTCCATTAGTGAGGGTCATGTAGCCAACCGCCCATCCGCTCTTAGGTTTATATTTCCTCAATGCGGGAATGTTAGTGAACATACGGTCAATGTCTTTCATGTGAACCATTGTCTGTTTTTGGTTAGAAGAAATGTATAGCATCTGATATGGGGGTTCTTGAAAGATAAGTTGATAGACACACCAAGAGTGAAAGAAGACTGATTTACCGTGGTCGCGGGAACAAATGGTAACGGTGCGGTTCGTATCTTCAACACGTTGAAGCCACTCACGGTGAAAGGGGGCCATCTCGTAGCCGAGAACCTTGGTGAAGAAATATTCAAAGTTGCCCTTTGAGGCAGCCATGTCCATTTCAGTTAGAAGGTCCATTATTAGTTTCCTCCTGTTCGTGTTCAGGTGAGTAATAGGTAGGTAATTTACTACCAAATCTTAGTCTATTAGCCATTCTATTATGCCATTTACTTAAATTTTCATTTCCGGCTCTTTTCAATTGCATTCTCGTTCTATAATGATATCTCATTTTATCTTCATCTGACAATTGTAAATATTCTTCCTTAGTATATTGTTTATTATTTACTTGTCGGAGGTAAATATCTTCACTAAATGATGAAAAGGTCGGCAAATTACTTTTTCTTTGCAAACGTAGTCGCATAGCACCATGAAAGCTACTTAATTTTTTATTACCTTCATTTCTATATTTATATTCTAAACGTTCATGATAAAGGGTTTTTTGTTTATCATTTAATTCATCATATTCCTCTTGAGGTATTTCTTTATGAACAATCCTTGACCCAGTTCTTGTAGTTTGTGGTATCACTTTCGTTCTATTTTTTTCTTCTTCGAGGCTAAAAAAATCTTCCTTATTTATCCCCCCTCGCCCTATTAATCTATCATATTGTCTACCGTGAAATCTCACCATTTCCTGTAATCGGTCAATTTCTTGATTAACCGGGTGTTCATCAACAACCGGGTCAGCGTCAGATAAACTACCTGAGGCTCGTCTTTGAAGGATTTGCAAATTTGTTCTAAAGGCATAACGCATTCTACTATGATAAGCCGCTTTTTGTTCTTTAGTCCCCCTGTTATATTCTTCAGAAGATTTAAAATCACTACCCGGTGTTTTTACTCCCATTGGCATTTTCAGAATTTCCAACCAATTCATTGAGATTCCTCCTTTTTTCTTCTGTATCTCTCTCTTGCCTTCCTATTATCTCTTTCTCTAACTTCCGGTTTTTTTCTATATTTATCCCTTCTTCTTTTTTCAGCTTCTCTAAAAGAAGGGTCGGTTCTTCTGCGCTCTCTTGCTCTCTCAGCTTTAATTCTATTTTCGGTTTCTCTTACTCCCGGTAAAAGGTCCCTTGAATAATTATTATTTATTCTTTCTAATTCTCTCATAAAATCAGTGTATTGACCCCGTTCTACTAATAACATAAGTCTTGCAAAATCTTCCTGAGTAATAAATTCAATAAGTCTACCATTACTAATTGCAGTTTGTATGCTTCTACTGGGATTTAAATTAGAGGCCACCTTTCGGGGAATACCAAAAATTTCTATAAGAAAGGTAGAAAATTGACTCTTTTTTAGAATACCCCAAGCCTTTCTCATAGGTTCGTCGCCATAAATCTCACCGGGAAGATTGTAAGTAATCATTTTTCTTGGCTTATTGGGGTCTGTAATAGTCTTCTCAGCCTCGGCAACCAAACTTGGTGGGAGTGTGGAAACAGGAGGTTCAATGTTCCAATATTGACTTCTAACGAAATTAATCCAACCGGGACTAAAATTACTCAAAAATCCCACGGCGGGGGCAACACGAAAAATTACCCTATCTCTCTCTTTCCATAATCTCTCACCGATACCCATTCCTCTATACATCGGGATAACCTTAATCCCTGTGGTTAAGAAAATCTTATGCTTGCGAAGCCACTTCCACCCCGCGCGTCCAACGGGTAGAGGTTTTCCCCCAATTGTATTATTGTGGTCGAAGGCGATGTAATATCCATCAGCGTTGACTCGCGTTAAGTCAGGAAAGAATTCCATCTCCGCTCTTGGTTTACGTTTAGGATTTACCACTTTAAAAATTTCAATCATCTGCTCTTCCGAGTAGACTTTAAAATCAAAACGAATATCAGGTGGGTTTGCAGGCTTTCCTTCATCGTCAGTAGGAATAGGTAAATAATTTGTCTGCTTCCCTGAAGCATCGTAGCCCAATTCTTTCTTCATCTAAATAACCCCTTTACCTTATACACAACACCCGTTGAAATACCATGACGCTTCGCAATAGTTTCAAACGAGTCGGTTGATTTAATAATATTCTCAAAGTCAGTTAAATATAAATCTACATTATTTTCTTTTTGAATAACTCGACGGACATAGTTAACCTCATCAATATCTGATGTATCTAAATACGCCTTATAGATAGGTAAATTCTTAATCATCCTTAAGGTATCAATAGCCTCAATGTAGGAGTTAAACATACTCTTCATAGTATCACCTTCTAACGGTTTATCTCTATAAATTCTAGACCTTCTAATTGACGCTTCTAATCTCTTAATATCCTTTTCAATATCGTTATTTTTTGCATAGCTCATAAAGTCAGAATCAGATAACAATGAAATAATATCTTCTAGAACTTCCTTAACAATAAATTCATCACCGACTTCTGTATATGAAGAAACGGGTTTTCCTAAGAAGGTGGATTCGGAACTTACATTATCTACATTAAGAATACTACCCAGGAAATTTTTAATTTCTCTTCTCATTCTTCTAGTTTCTTCTAACCCCTCGTCCGCTAAGGTAACAATATCAATTAAGGTATAGTATAACCCTTCAACGCTTTTAATTAATTTGTTTGGCTCCATTGTTAACCAACGATTAATATTATCGAAGAAGGACCTTAAATTATTAATTGAGTTTGAATTTAAGAAACTAGCACCCTCCACCAAGGAGTCAATAATACCGCTGTAAAATCTACCCTTATATTTGAAAGCTGTTTCCAATTTAGAATATTCTGGAATTTTAGTAAAATCGGGTTTATCGTTCCCAAAGAGATTTTTGTAAGAAATAGCCTCGAAGAAAGCGGCGTGTAAAAGTTCACCTAATTCTGAATTTAAAACTTCAGCTAAAACAATAGGTCTTTTACCTTTAAACGGAATAGTAGTCCCACCTTCAGTTTCTCTACTTTCTCCAGTAACGTAGGGTCTAAAATCTTGAATGTTAATAACATCGTAAATAGTTTTAAACGCCTTTACACCATCCTTGTTAACCTTGGTAGTCCAAGCGTCGTAAACTACCGGCGAATCATCTTTAGCAGACATTTTAATTCTTACACCCGCCTCTGTTTTTTCTACATTTATTAACATATATCGGTATCTAATTTTCTTATTTCCCATTAAATTCATAAAGGCTGCCTTGTTAGCAGGACTATCCATTACGGGTAAATAGTATACATTTCTCTTTACAATATCGTTTCTCATAGTTTTGATGTAGTTATCCAAATCATCGAATAAGAGGTCATATACGTCATTTAAAAATTCAATGTCCATTTTTTCTCCAATGAATAATTCTTTTATACTATTAATTTCTTCTAAAACTTCTTCAGTAATAAAGAAATCATCTCTTTTTCCTACATCGAGGGCTAGTGTTTTTTCCACCCCTAGTAATGGGTCAAGATTAGCAATATTTTTAATACGAGCCAAAAACCTCTTTGCGTCTTCTATATCAATATCACTATCTTGTTCTTCTACTTCACCAACGGCTCCTTCTTCCGAGGAATAACCACCCGCAAAGGATTGAGCACCATGCACGGTATCGTAATTTCTTACATATTCCATTTGGGGAATAACTTTATTCATAATAGCCATAGCAGTTACTTTATCCGAATATTGTTTAAAATCCAAGGGAGGGAGGTCCGCTACATAGTTAGGTAGTTTTAAACCATCTAACTTTAATAATAATTCTTGCTTATCTGTTACAATTTCCTCATTAAATTCAAATGAGGTTACATCTCCACTGAGATAATTTTTTGACCCTTCCAAAGATGCTTCATCAAAAGAGATAACCTCAGCCCCACCGCTGAATAAATTAAAAATTTCTTCCCAATATCTATAAATATTCCCTCTTTGTTGTGTAGTTACAGAATCTTGATATTCTAGTAATTGTAATAAACCTTCTACATCGGCTCTCTTCTTAGGTTCTACAATTTTTTGTTCTCCAAAAGTTTCACCTAATTTTTCCAAGAGAGTATCAAATTGTTGTGCGATATCACTACTTAAATTATCTTTTAATTTTGGATAATCTCTAATAATTTTATCATATTGTTCCTTAATATCCCCACGCTTACCTTCTGCTCTCATGGTTAAACTTTCAGGAATATTACTAATAAATTCACGAATGACTTTGGCTCCCTTTTCCATATCTTCTATTTTTGTAGTCGCTTTATCCGTAGGTGTAAAAACAATAGAACCCCCGCTGAGAATAATAGGGAGTCTTCTACCTAAGAAATATAAAGTGGCGGATTCGCGGTATGGGTCTTCCGGCTCATCCATCTCATCATCTCTTCCGTTGTTCGCTAAGTTGAAAATTGCCTCTTCATCAAGTTCGAGTTCATCTTTCCTAATCATCATTTCTTCGGCCTCCTATAAATTTCCAAATTCGTCAATGCTTCCAATAGAGTCTTATTACTTCTAGTATATGTGACCTTTCCATACTTTCCACCCGTGGGGCTAATCTTATCAAGTTCAACCAATTCCAACACACGGTTTATGTTATCCAAGATTGGACGCATAGTATTTAATATTGTTGGTTGAAGAAGGTCAATCACTTCAGTATTGATAGCCTGAAGTTCATCCCTATTAGAAATCATAGCAAATGTGCTTTCTAAGTTAAATTCCCTTCCTCTCTTCTCAGCCATATTTTTACGTCTAGCAATAAATTCTTCAATAGGTTTAAACTCATTTAGAACTGATTCAATATTTACACCAAACAAATTTAAAAAACCAAATAGATTTAGTAACGCGTTATATGAATCACTAGGAAGTTTAGACGTGTATACTTGTTTATTTAAATCTTCTACTGTTTTATTATCATTATATAAAAGATAAACAAATTTTACAAAAAATTGTAAATCTTCATCTAAATCAATTCCTTCTAAGTCGGGCCGAACTTCTTCCATGTAGTTTTGATATAAATTTCTAATGTTACCCAAATTATTTTCTAAAGCATATTCAACAGCGTGAATAACTTCTCTATATGTAACGGGATTAGCTTCTCTAATAAACCTTACAACAGTTTCTTCTCTAGGGTTATACATATCACTGTTTGGGTTAACTACTTCTTCATCCACTTCAGGATTTTTAGGACGTTCAACACTGTAAAACCCTTCACCACCCAAGTCTTCACCGATAACATATTGCCCCTGATTATTTGTAACTAGGTCTAAATTACCCCAAATGTGATTAGCAAAATCATTAGTTCTATCCTTTTTACCCGCGCCAATCGCTACCTTCTGACCTGTATTAGTAATATGAAGTCTTGGAGAATTGGTTCTAAAATAGTTTAAATAAAGATTGGGTTCTCGGTTGAAGATATCTTTAAGAAAATCTGATTTAATTTTAATGTTAGTATCTCCATAAAATGATACTAAGGGTGATTTAGGATATTTATTTTTATCTGCTTTAATAATTTCAGTAATAGCATTAAAGAAAAGGTTCTGCTGTGCTTCCGTATATCCACTGAATGAACTACGTGTAACCTTGTGAAAAACAAAATCTTCACCCTTTTTCTCATGTTCAGATTCCCAAAGTTTTTTCATGGGCTGAAGGGCATCACTTAGAGGAAAGTCGGGTGGGTCTATAATTGTTTTAAAGTCTAATTTCAATGCTCCCTTATTTTTTAATTCCTCAGGGACATTTTTAAAAGTAAAGGGGATTTTAGATTTAATTAAATATGCTAAGGTAATTAAAAATGTATCTGTATTATTTTCCAACCAATCTTCATATAACGCATTCATGTTGTTTGATATCCACCTGCGAGGTGCGGTTTCGAGGGGAATGGTTTCACCTACTGTGGAATCTCTAAATGGGAGATTATTTATTTCAGCATACCAAGATGAAGAATAATTTTCCTTAATGTATGTAACCAATTCAGCAATAGGTCCGGGTCTATTAGCGACATATCTCAGATATCTATTATACATACCTTCTTGAAAATCGTCACTTTTCGGTGTTAACCTTTCTGCGTTTAAAAGTAAAGACTCTATTTCTTCAATTGATAAATTCTTAGGCATTTTTTCAGGAATAAAACCATCCCAGATATTAATAGCAGGTCTAACTAAATCTGAAAAAGACCTACTCAAAAAAATCACCTCAAAGTAGTGCGCCTAATAGTCCGCCGGTAACAAGACCGACGACGAGGGGTAATCCCTTTTGAATTAATTTTGTATAGCGGGCTTCTTGTTCTTCGGTAATAATACCCAAGTCTTCCAATACGTCCACTACGTCTTCTGCTACGTCTGCTACCTTTTCAATTGTTTCTTCTTCCATTTTTATTCCTCCCTTTCGTAATAAGTTGAATATACACCACCAGCACGAGTTTCGCTATTAGTAAATACACCTTCTAGAGCTTTGTTAGTAAATCTTGATAGAGAACCCGCCCCGTCTATTTTAACTCTGTTCTTAGCATGTTGTTGGGCCGCTGCGGGAGTTGAAACAATCCCGTCTTCTAATAAAATTCTAGCATATTCTTTTCTTACGTCCTCGATAATTTCTTCAATCTTAAACCTTTCTAAATCCTGCGTTACATTTAATATTGCCTGTTTAAGTTGTGGGAATCTAATTCCTAATCGCGGACCTGAGCGTTTTAGAATATTTTCCCAACTCATTCTTCACCACTCCAAGTAAATTTATTTCCATCGGCGGTGTATTTCCCACTAAATTTAAAATAACGATTAATCATATAAGTGGTGGGGATATACTGTGTTCCCTTTTTGGGAGGTCTTGCTTGTCTTACTCTCGCCATAAAGTAGGGGTGAGTTTCGTAGTTATCTATCGCGTCGTGTATTGCTTCTAATGCTTCTGACGAAGTTCTCGCCACACCATCTTGCATGATATTATCTAAAAGAGCAGCGGCGAAGCGGGGAATTTTAATTTTAAGTTTTAGAATATTTTCCCAACTCATGTTAATCTCTCCGCTACATCATCTCGAATCTCGGCCCACACTTCGGGGTATTTATCAATCAACACACGTTGAATAACTTCAACCTGCTTCACCACGACAGTTTCCTGCCTATGCACTAATTGTCCTTTAAACTCTAACGCATATTTTAAACTTTCTCTAATTTCTTTAGATAACTTAACTAGAGAATCAATTGTGCGGTGGTCGAGTTCCTCCGCATCGAAGATAAACTCGTTAAGTTTTGTCTGCAATAAGGAAAGGTTGTTAGATAGAACTTCAATTTCGTTCACTTCAGTTTTAGCAATCTCGACACTCGCCGCTCTTTGGACTAGTGGGCGTAGGTGTTTCTTCATATGGACGTTCACTAAATCCACACCCACGTTTAACATCTCCGCAGCGCGGGAGGGTTTAATCTGCCCATCAGCGATGGCAGTTTCTAATTGCTTTCTATTCTCAGCCACGCATAGGGGACAGGATTCGTTAGAATTATCATGGTAGTCCCCAAGGTGGTTTTGTAAATGTTTTCGACTCAACCCACTTCGCCAATCCTCAATGCGGTCTAACTCGGCGGGTTGTAATTCACCGGAAAGCATTTGATTTTCTAACTCATCGCGGTCCTCATGTTGGCAAAGAGGACAGGACTTGAGAACCTTCCTCATAAATACTCACTCCTTAATGTTTGGATGGCGTTTTCAATTTGGTTAATATTTTCCTGTGTGAAGGATTGCGAGG
>Ga0181591_10004331_pt1 | contig 12338 bp, 17 predicted proteins | sample 071ome_33_FD_133757 | JGI IMG/M metagenome (GOLD analysis project Ga0181591, IMG submission 133757) | Coastal salt marsh microbial communities from the Groves Creek Marsh, Skidaway Island, Georgia - 071412AT metaG (megahit assembly) | ecosystem: Environmental > Aquatic > Marine > Intertidal...
AAAACACCTTTGAAATCAAAGAAGATGGATTAATTGGTGCAGCAACTATCTCTGCGTGTAAACGATTAGAGCCAGATAGATTTGTTTCTTATAGAATTTTATTCTATTCTTTGTTAATTTCTGAGAACCCTACGCAAGAAAAATTTTGGTATGGGTGGTATAAAAGAGCCAAAGGAGAGTAAATGCCTACATATATAACATCACGAGATTTAAAAGATACCTTTCCAAATTTAGATGAATTTGATACAAAGAAACCAGTGTATGGTTGGGTAGTAGATTCAGTCAGTAGATATGTTTCTCACGACTCTGGATTAGTTACACAACTCTTTGTAGATGGACAAGATTTAGGTGCAGCAGAAGCATCAAAGACTGATGTAAACTCTAATGGTAAATGGTATTATGAAGAGTCAGAGGACGCAGTATATTATTACAATGATGCAAGTAGTCCTGATGATTTATTGATGGAAGCAGGAGAAGATTTTGCAACTCTTAAAACAAGAGTAATGAAAGACGCAAGTGATTATGTAGATTCTAAATTAGATGCTACGCTTCCAAGAGAACAATTCTTATTAAAAGATGGTACATACGATTACCTTATTAGACGACTAACTTCTTTAATTGCTGCGTTCTTTCTTGTCAAAGGGAAAGATCCAACAAGCGAAATAGCAGATGCGTTGTTTGAAGAAGCAACAATGCACATTGAAGATTTAAATGCAGGTAGAGCAAAGCTATCATTTCAGAATACTGGAGATGCTTCTAAAGGGATTGTAAGAAAAATATCCGTGTCTGGAAGTCTTAATATTGTTGACACAAGAGGAAATTACTATGGTAGTTACGATAGATTAAAAGTGATTGTAACTACTGCTGGTGCGATTGGTACTGCTACATATACTGTTTATGCAAAAGATGAAGATGGCTTAAAAAACAATATTGTTCTACAAGATGAAATTATTAATGGAGATTATCAAGAATTAGCAGGTGGTTTACAAGTAAGATTTCAGGGTTCATCAGACGCATCTACTGCAACTTTAAATGATGAGTGGGAAGTAGAAGTATCTGGAATCTATGAAGAAGTAGATAATCCTTCTATGCGTTCTGTTAAAATGACTCGTAAAGATTTCAAACAATTCTATCGAGGTAAGAATGGCAGTCGCATCTACTAATGCTTGGAAAGTTAATGTAGAAGAAACAATCCAGCAGGGAATAAAGAATGAGTTCTTTACTTCCCTACCTATTTTTCGTTCAAGAAGTTTTCAACATAGAGGTAATCAATTCTGTATTATTAAGGGTATTGACTCTGATGCACAGAATACAATGTTTCAAGTATTGCCAAACAATTATAATCTAACCTTAGAGTTTTTTATGTTAGACCATAAACGAAATGATGTTACAATTAAAAAGTTTTTTAGCACTGTTTCAAGAATAGAAGAATTATTTTATACACTGGTGGATTTAGATCCATTGTTCAGTTGCACTATTAATGGAATAGATTATGCAGATGATATAGAGTTTAATGGATACAGAAAAGCAACCTTTGATATAACCGTAGGAAATACAAGATAATGGCTTTGACATACGAAAATATTACTTATGAAAAGATTATGATTCCGTTGCGTGATAAGTTACGCACAGAGTTTAAAGGTGGATTGCCAATATACTTCGATAATCAACATCAAGATATTGGTACAAAATCATTACGCATTTATCCTACCTCACAAGAATTAGTAGAAAAAAGAAGAAAGTCTTATCTGAATGTATATAATATTGAAATGGATTATGTACTAAAAACATACAGAGATGATGAGAAAGCATTAGATCAGATGTACAAAGATATTACCAGAATAGAAACCATATTGTTTAACAACTCTAATGGTGGAGATATTCCTTATTTCTATGCAGGTATGCCTGAAGTAGAGCATAATGTAGACGCAGGAATAGATAATGTCTATGTGTCACGCATTACTGTTCCAGTGCTGTACGAAGAGTCACACGAACAGTTTGTAAGATTTATTACCTCTAATGATAAATTCTTTGTAACTTCAGATGGACTTTTTTATATTGTAAGGAGTTAATTATGGCAAAAAAATATAAACTAAAAGATGGCTTGATGCCGAGAAAACCAAGTTTTCTAAAATTAGATTATGCAGATTGGGCTTTACTTAATAGTGGTAAATCTGTAGAATTGAATAAAGTGCCAACATTAGCAAAAGATTATTTAGAAGAAGTAAAGCAAAAAATTAAAAAAGAGGTAAAGTAAAATGGCAAATCTTAGTACATCATATTCACCAAAAGAATTTCAGTTAGCTATTGCTCACGAAGGAACTGTTGGAACTGCGAGTTCTACAGACGCAGAATATATTTTAATTAACATTGATTCAATCGAAATGCCTTCATTGAATCCACAACAAGTGTTAGATGTTAGACACGGAGCAGGAAGAACATTAAAAGAAGTTGATGTATTCCTATCAAACAAACTAACCGTAAAAGAAATTAGTTTTTCTGGAATAGCAGATGCTACTGTTTTACCTAAATTAGTCAAGAATATTACTCAAGATGCTTCTACTTTTGCTATTGAAGCAGCGTATGATCCAACAGATATTAAAGTTGGAGATACCACATCTAATGCAGATACTGGAACTTTTAGTGTATTAGTACAATCACCAGAAGCAAATAACTCAATGTTGTTCACTGGTTGTGTTTTAACTTCTTTAACTTTAAATGGTGATATTGCTGAAGAATCAGGAAGAATTAAAATGTCTGGTACTTTCAAAACAGGAATGATTCCAAGTTTTACAAGCAATTTAGCACCTACATCTACTGCTCACTTTAACACAAATTATTTTACAACAGATTATGCAGATGATGCTGTTACTACCGATGCTGATATTGTTATTGCAGGTGTAACAAGTCCAATTTTAAAATCATTTAGTTGTGTAATTGAAAATGATGCACAATTTATGGGATTTGACCAAAACGGTAATTATCAGGTTATTGCAAGAGCATTACCAGAAGTTGCTGTTACCTTTGACGCTGTTGTGAAATATGATGCTGACACAGATGGATTAGTTGCTTCTTTTGAATCACAAGATGGTTCATCTACAGTAGTTAATACATTAACTGCAAAAACAGATGTTAGTGGTGATGTTCCAAGAAATATAGATTTATCAATACCAAAAGCAATTATTACAGATGTATCTTTTTCTGAAGAAGAAGCAATGTTTTTGTCAGTAAGTACAAAAGCAGTTGCAGGTACATCAGGTAATTTGATTGGTATTACAATCGAATAAAACAAATAAAGGATAATCAATGTCTAAAAAAATAACGCTTAAGAGTGGCAAGAAAGCTACCCTTATAGAAATGTCTGTAGATGATTTTGATAAATGTATGGACTCTATCCAAGTTGAAGAACGAGATGGTAATATGATGATTAAAAATCAATTTCGTGTTAGCACACTATGGATTAGATCTGGAGTACAAAACGCAGATGATAAATTTATCAAATCACTATCTATTGAAGATAGAGCAGAACTTCAAGTAGCTATTCAGGACTATAATAGCTTGGGGGAATAGAAACCCTCTCACTGGAATTAAATATATTGATAGATGATTGGTGTGAGGGTTGTAGATATTCTACCTTTCCATATAAAGCTAAGTTACCTCTAAAAAAGAATAACAGCGTTCACACCTTTACATCTATGGACGATATATGGTATGTTATTAATCTCCTAAAAGAAGAATTAGAAGAACACAACAAAACATCTAATAGGAAGTTTGAACTACATCAAACTATTAAATCTCATATCCCTTTTTTTACTTGCCAAAATCATTTTTTAGATAGACAATATCAAAGAGATATACAACGATATATTTATTGTACAAAAATGAAAGTATCCCCTTTTACAGGTTCTTATGGAAATCACCCAAAAAAGTGGATTGATAAGTGCAATGTTATAGAAAAAATGTTAAATTATATTCAATCAAAACAACTAAAAGTGAAAGAAAATGGCTGAAACAGATTTAAAAGTACAGATTCGGTTTGAAGCAACTGGAGATAAAGAATTAGCAAAAGCATTTACATCTGCTGCAAATGCACAAAAAAAGTTAGAAGAAGTAACAAAGAAATACGAAGCTGCACAAAGAAAAAGTAATCGTGCTACAAAAACAGGATTTACCAACTTTACCAGACTTACTGGAAGTATGGGCAAGTTCAGACTTTCCCTGGCTACATTGCGTAGTAATTTATTGGTATTCACTTTTGGTTTTAATGTGTTAAATAGAACTTTAGGTACAGCTGTTAGAGCTTTTTCTGAACAGCAAGTAGCAGTTGCAAAATTAAATCAAACTTTGCGTTCAACAAGTTTTGCTGCAAGATTAAGTTCAAGAGAATTACAAGGACTTGCTGCCAATTTACAAAAATTGACTGGTATTGGAGATGAAACGATTATCTCTATGCAAGGCATTCTATTAACTTTCACCAAAATTAAAGGACAAATATTTAAAGACGCTACGGAAGCGATTATTGATGTTTCTGTGGCAATGGGACAAGATTTACAACAATCTGCTATTCAGGTAGGTAAAGCACTTAACGATCCTATTATTGGTGTATCAGCATTATCAAGAGTAGGTATTCAATTTACAGATACACAAAAACAATTAATTAAACAGTTCGTTAGAACAAATCAAATAGCAAAAGCTCAACGAGTTATTTTAGATGAATTAAATGTACAATTTGGTGGAACTGCTGCTAATCTTGATAGCACAAGTTTTGCTATGAAAAGAGTTCAAGCTGCTTTCGGAGATTTCTTAGAAACTGGTGGTGGAAAACTTGCTCCACAAATAGAAAGAGTTGCAAATGTGTTAGCTGACTTTTTAGAAATGCTGAACAATACAGAAGAATCACGAGCAGCAAGAGCATTTTCAGAGCTTTCTGAAGAAAATAAAACTTTAGCAATTAGAACCAGAATTACACAAAAAGAATTAAATAGAATTGGACAACAATTCGATATGATAGCTGTAGATGCTCAAAGCAAAAAGGGATTTAAAAATACTATAGCACAAATAGATGAAAACATTAGAAATCTAAATAAGCAAGAAAAACCATTAAGTAGATTTTTAAATCAAATTATGTCTCATAACAAAAATGCTGGTGTTACTTTTGAAAGTTTATTTGTAGATATAGATACATTTAATAAAGCAATAACGGAAACCTTTGGTCAAAAAAGATTATTGCGTCCAGCAAAGACTGTAGGTTTTACTGCAAGTATACAAGAATATGCTAATACGATATTAGATTTGCAAGGAGCTATAAGAGGTGAAGGAATGGGCAAACAAAATCTATTAGCTGATGATATAGCTTTGATTGGAACATTAGCTAAAGATGGTATTGATTCAGGTGAATTTGATGACTTTGTAAGTGCTTTTGATTTATTAGGTTCTACTATACAAACCAATGCTGGAGAATTTAATGTATTTGCTCCGATATTAAGTAGCATTATGGACGGAACAATTCAATTTAATGATTTAACAGCACAGCAAATTGAAAAACTTAGAATGCTAAAAGAAATGGTTATAGAATTAGGTTCTGCTTATGGGAATTTTGAGGATCAGTTTAAACCATTTTCGCAACGAATAGAAAACTTTAACAAAGCAATAAGTCCATATTTACAAGCATTCGACCAGATGGCTGCTGCAGGAATGCTATTTACAAAGAACAATAAAGAAGTAACCATACAACTTTTAAAATTAAGAAGAGCCTTAGCAATAGGTAATGTTATACTTGGATTTACAGAATTTTTATCAAAAGGAATGTATGCAAAAGCATTCTCGACCTTAGCTACTGGTATGACACAAGTTGCACAAATAAAAGCACAATTAGATGCTGCGAGAGAAGCTGCTATTGGTGCAGATTTTGTAACAAATGGTAGACAATTACTAATGGTTGGTGATAATGCTACTGGAAGAGAAAGAGTTCAAGTAACACCTCTTGGTAGTTCTGGTGGTGGAGGTGGTGGAGATAGTTCTGTTACTATCAATTTAAATGGTAATATTTTAGGTACTGATGAATTTGTAAGAGATACACTAATTCCTCAAATAGAAAATGCTGTTGGGAGAAATCTTGCATAATGGCATTAACACTTGAACAAGCGTACAAAGATGCTTTAGGGCAAGGTTTTGCAGAATCTTGGCTGGTAGAAATATCTAATACTGGTGGATCAGGTGATACTGCTTATATTAGAATAGGAACAGAAGAAGTTGGCTCTGGTTCTTCTATCTATCACCCATTTATACAAAATAATATGTCTATTCGTGAGTCTATTGATTTGGAGAAAGGTACTGCAAAAACTGGTAATATATCAATCACTTGTCACGATGGAACACTTGCTAATCATAGTCAAAAGCTATCCAAAGAAATTTTAAATCAAGGAACACGATATTATCTAAATCATACTGTTACCGTAAAATCTAAAGTAGGAAGTATTGGTAGCAGTGATTATTTAACTATTTTTACTGGTAGACTTAAAGATGTTAAGTTGAATAACAATCATCAAGTTATATTAACTATTGCAAGTGCTACCCCTATTGACTTTATTAAGATACCTCAATATCAATCTGGATCTGGTAATTATTTTCCAGTTTTTTATGGAGAAGGAACACCAATAGATTCTAAAGTTGGTACTCCAGGAACTGGAAGTAGCAATACTCAATTTATTCAGTATAATCCTGCTAAAGTTTTTCCAGTTGAAGTTGATAGTTTAAATAATGGGAGATATAATTGCTTGGCACACAAAGAAGTAACTGATGGTAAATTACATTACCCTTTAAAAGATTCTTTTAGCTCTACTGGATTTCCATTGTTTGTGCCATTAGATGATGTGCAAGATTCTTCAACAAATGATTATGAAGGCACAGTGGATTCTAATAAAAATATATTGTTTACAGCATTAGATTTACATAGAGCATATCTTCTTCGTCCAATACAAGATATAAGTGCAACAGCTACCAAAACAATAGAAATACCCCCAAGTCCTGCAAATACTGGGAATTTTTACGATAACGATGATTCTACATTTGGAACTTGGAAAGTTACTATGGATACAATTTTTGCTCCTCCAAGTGAAGCTGGTACAGATACTGAAACTTTAACATACAGCATTAATGATATAGAAAAAGAAGAACACGAAATTCAAGAATGTAAATTATATATTAAATGGGGAGTTTCAGATTATAGCGAAACTCCAGGTACGACACTAAATGCAAATTTAAAAGTTAGTCCTACTTACGGAGGTTTAAGTAATACGGTTGTAATTAATACAGAATCAAGCAACAGAACTCCTGCTTATGAATCTGCAATAGACTTATTAAGCACTGGAACTTTCAGTAATGCCAATGGACAAATTCCAGATACTCTTGATATTATTTTTGAAGCATTTGGTTCTGTACCAGCAGACGATACTGCTTCTCCTGGAACTTTACAATTTAATGTATATGACTTTTATTTAGAGATTACTACTAAAATAGTAGATGATGAGGGTTTAGCAACTTCAAATGCAGTAACCTCTATTAAAAAATTATATACTGGTGCAGATGGATTAACAAAATCATTTGATTCTGGAACTGTAACCAATATTGTTGATATGCACAGAGATTTATTATCACGATTTACTGGAAGAGGTGGTAGTGGAGAAACACCAGATGTAAATACTTCTAATTATTCTGCATTGTCAACAGCTCGTAATAGCTGGACAGTACAATACTGGACAAGTAAAGAAGAAGAAGTAATGAAACTTTTAGATAAAGCACAATTTGAAGGTGGCTTTGTATTTCGTTTTAGAACATCAAATGAAAAACCTCAATATATTTATATACCAAATGGAACACCAACAGCAGATCATACAATCGGATTAGAAGATATTAGAATTTACGATTTGTCTATGACGCCTATTGATAAACTGATTACAAAAAGAGTTATTAAATATCAACGCAGTCCAATTAACGATAAACATTTATTTGAACAAACATCAGAAGATACAACTAATTCTATTAGAACAAATTATAATATACAAACTAATGAAAATATCGAAACAAATACTTTGGATATGTTAGTTGGTGGTATTGGTGCTACTGATACTGGAACTGGAAATAGAAACGATGGATTTGCTAATTATTATAGAGAAATCAATGGTGTGCCGAAATTAATAACCAACATTGAAATCATAAACTCTGAAACATCAAATGCAGGTAATTATTTTTATGGTATGGAAGTTGGTGACTTTTGCACTTTTGAATCATCAGTAATTAATAACTTGCCAGTATTTAGTGGACTATCTATCAGCACCGTATTTATAGTTACTGGAATAACAAGAAGTCCAGGAAGTTTAAAAGTAACTTTGAGAGAAATATAAAAAGAGGTAAATTTAATTATGGCTATACAATCTGCAAAATTCGATATTCAAACCAGTGGTGCTACAAGTAGCACTTATTCGCCTGATCGCAATCCTAATCTTGCATCAGAACAACCTTTGGAGTATGATGGAATTGTTGCAAGAAAATCATTAAGTGGTAAAACATACGCAGTTGCAAATCATAGCAATTCCAGATTATCAAGAAAGCTATCTTATTCCAATTTAAATGCAACCGAAAAAAGCAGGTTGGAAACATTGTTTAATCAAGTCAAAGGACAGCTTAATTCTTTTTATTATAGCGAAGATAATTTTTCTACTTATACCGAAGTTCGCTTTGTAAATAACAAATTAACCATATCAGAAGTGGCTTATAATGCTTTCAATGTTGATATTGAAATTGAAGAGCAATTATAAGAAATTTTTCTTCTTAAAATGCCCCTACAAAGCCATAAAAACACTCTTGATAGCATATCATAAGCGAGATAGAACAAAGTGGTATGAACACCGTAAATAATGCGTTATTTTGAATCTTTGGTATTTTCTTCCACAAATAGCTGTAATAAAGCATTTAATTGTGCATTTCCCATTTGTTGAAACAATTCTTCAAATAAATCTGGTGGAATTTGGCTTCTTTCGTATGATCTTTTTAATCCTTGCGTACCAGTACTACTACCTCTTGGTGCTGGTTGATGATGACATTCCCTATTTCCATTTTTACACATAGGTTTTGGCTTCCATTTTAAATTAGTCCAGATGTCTGTTGGCTTCATTCTCATATCTCCGTAAGAACAATAAGTAATTGTATGTCTTGGAAATTGATTCATCATTTCTTGCTTTCTTAATAACCCTCTTGGATTTTCAATAAAATAAAACATTGGTTTTACTTCTTTTATAATTTCAATGGTTTTTTCTATAATTCTAATACCTTCTTTACATTTTTCTGTTTTAGGCGTTTTATCTTTATTCCAATGATAATAACAACTCGCTATTGAAAATGTAGTGCAGGGTGGACTTGCCCATATTACATTAGGTTTACCACCAAGTTCATCAATGGCTTTTTGCATATCAAAATCAAATATATCACATACCTGATTAATCTCATCAAAATCTTGATTGTCTGTTGTATATGTTCTAAATCCGTGCTTTTGTGCTACTTTTGTAAAACTTCTACTTCCTGCAAATAATTCCAATGTTTTCATTTATCTTCTTTATCCTCTCTATCTTCCAAGCTACGCAAAATGGTATTTTCACGAATTTTGTTAGTTTGTTTTACTCGTTCTTTGATATTATTATCCTCTTCTTTGAGCATTTTTAATAAATCTTTGTATCGTTCTGCTGTTTTTTTATCTATCATAATATTTTATAGGGCAACCAGTAGCCAACCGTATTTGAAAAACAATAATCTCAATTAAACCATTAACAAAAATGTGAACAGGATTGATTACCTGCGACACTCCTTAAAATGCCATAATTGTTATTGTTATTTTAAAATGTTGCCCTAATCTGTTAAAATGGTAAGTCGTCCTCACTTATTCGTTTATTATCCTCTTTTGTTTTAGGAATAGATACAGATAGTCCAAAGTATCTCTTTCCACCCTTACTTTGATTAATCCAAGCAGATATATTATACAATGTTCCTGCTACATTGATTTGTCCAGTATAATCAGGGTGTGTATCTTTTTCCTTTTTTTCGTTCTTAAAAATAGAACCTTTGTTTTCTTTGTGTTCGTACGCCATTATTTTAATCTCCAAGTGTATGTTCTTCTTCCAGCATTCCCTAATACTCTTTTATCTGTTTTTACAATTCTGTTACGATTTGTTAAATCAGTAATTGATCTACGAATAGATGTTAATGGTGTTTGTTCATTGATTGATTCATTGTCAATTAAAAACTGCCATACATCATAAGCAGATAGATTATCATTAGGATAAGTTTGAAATACTGCTAATGTTAATTGTTCTTGATTGTTTGCTTGTTTCATATTTGTTTGTAGCAAACTTCCTTTTTCATTTGTTGTATTGTAATACATTTTACCTTCCTTGTTTTTGCATTTAAGACAAAGCGATACTATTGCGTTATAAACGCATTGATGTAATTTTGTGATAATCATACTAATTAATCGTCACAACTTTCGCATTGTTTCCAAGTTGGATTCAGTGTTTTATATTCTTGTTCAGTCACTCTTGTAGGATTAGTAATTGCTCTATTAATCTCCAATGCAACATCTTTGATTTCAGGTGGCAATTTTCTAACATAGTGGCTTTCAAAAATATATTTTAGCACTTCTGTTTCCTTTGGATTTAACTTTAACATCATATCGTTACCTCAAATATGGTTTTCTTTGGATTTAGTTTTGTAGATGATTTTGCATTATAGCTTTCAAGTTCACTATCAATATCATAACACTGCTCACCTACATTTTGTAAATCTATTTTCATAGCGTCTATATTTTTATCTTCGTGGAAAATATAAATATTCTGACTTGCTCGTCCTGATAGATTTAATCCTTTTTCACTGTACTCGTTGGCTCCAACCAATGAACTACTTCTACTTGCTATATCCCCTACCCTTGCAGAGTGAATATGCCCAGAGATAATATAATCAATTTGCACACCTCTACCTGCATACCTCCCTTTTATTTGGTTTACGCTTTTTTCGTATTGTGTTGAAAAACTTCCGTTTCCGTGTAATAATAATAGATTTTGCCCTGCGACATTGACTACAACTTCTGCTGGATCATCAACTACAAACTGCACATCAGTTGTTTTGAAGTAGTGTCTTAGTATCTCAAAGATAACAAAGTCGTAATTGTCTGACGCCATAAAGTCTGACCAACCCCAATCTTGTTTCAATCTACTTTCGTTACCAGTTACACAAGCAACTGAAACGGAATAATCTTGTCCAATGTCAAATATAATTTGTTGTAATAAATCCACTGCAAGAAATACTGCTTTACTTCTATTGGTAGACATATTCAACATTTCATCTAATCGTCTATCAGAGTTGATTAAATCCCCAGTAATAGCGATTAAGACATTATCTATATCATAAACCTTAAAGATTTGTTTTGCTCTGTTTACATAGTGTTTTAAACGCCTTGAAGCAACCTTGAAATCATAATTGTTATGAGGTAGGGAAACAAGTTCGTTAAAATGTGTATCAGATATTTGTAGAACGCCAACACTCTTGCCTTGTTTGACTTTTTTAAATTTAAAGTCTGAAAAATTCTTTTGTTGCAATAATGACTGAATATCAAATAATAATTTAGTAATTGCGTTTTCATATCTTGCTTGTTCCCTAAATGCTTTTCGTTCAATTCGATTGGTGTCTTGTGCAGATTGTTTCTGCTTTGCAAGTTTAATGTTTTCTCTTATGATTTCAATATCATCAAGTTTTGGATTTACGGTTTGCACTCCACAATCTTTACATCTGTATCGTTGCTTATATGATCCGTCATAGTTCTTTTGCCTTGACTTCTTTATCATATTTCTACTATGACAATTAGGACAAGATATTATAAAGCCGTCATCTGTGATTTTCATTTAGTTAACCTCTTAAATCCGTTACTTTCATTTACTAAATCTAATAAATCCTTAAATTCAAAGCAAACCAATACTTTTGAGTGGTTTTTTGAGAATATTAGTAGTGGTATTAAGTCCTCTGAATTTTGACACGCTTGTTCGTAGCATTGCCAAATATTAATTCGTTCTACTTTTTTGCACTCAACTGCATAAGGGAAAGTTTCTCGCCCTGCCTTAGATAATATAATATCCATACCACTTTCTCCCATAACTGCTGTTTTTATATCGTGTTCATTGATCCCCAGTTTTTCCATTATCATCTCTCTGACTTTATTCTGAAAGTTTCTACCCTTTGCTTTCGCACTACTTGGTTTCATCTAATTCTCCATTTTTTGCTTTTGTGATAGTTTCAGG
>Ga0181591_10004332_pt1 | contig 12334 bp, 13 predicted proteins | sample 071ome_33_FD_133757 | JGI IMG/M metagenome (GOLD analysis project Ga0181591, IMG submission 133757) | Coastal salt marsh microbial communities from the Groves Creek Marsh, Skidaway Island, Georgia - 071412AT metaG (megahit assembly) | ecosystem: Environmental > Aquatic > Marine > Intertidal...
GCCCGACTGAAACCGGCCCGACTAATTGCTCGATGGCTGCAGGGTGAGTACGTCCACCGCTTCATCGCGCACGGCTTTATCGCTGAACACCCACGGGTATTGATCGCCGTCGACCCACACGTCGATCTGATCGGAATAGTTGCGGTTATAAGCGTGCCCGGAGTTGCCGGTGAGATTCACCCATGTGGACGCATCGAAGTTCGAGAGGTCGATGACTTGTCTCATGCTCGGCACCCAATCGACCTCAAACCCATCGGACGGTGTCCAACCGGTTGCGTTCACAGCCGCCTCGCTGCCTCCGACCGCCACGGGACCTCGATTGAAAAGCATCTCGATCGGAGCAATACCGCTGGTGCCAAGAGTCCCGTTCGTGAACGTGAGTTGATGCAACGCGCCCCAATTCCACGACGATGGGTCGTCGCCGAGTCGCTCCTGCAGCTCCTCCACTGCCGCCACCTGTGCCGTCGCCAGCAGCCCATCTCGGTCTTCCGCGGCAGGGGTGGTCTTATCGATCCACCACACGTTGGTCGGATCGTCCCAAATGTTTTCGATGACCGTCCAAAAGCGATCGTTCCCGCTCGACTGAATCAACTCCGTGTCCGCCGCGGCATCGAACATTCGCTCGACCATTTGCGCCCAGATCGCATTGAAGTACGCGGCTCCAGCGGAATCCGAGCTCTGCTGGAAATCCCACTGGGCGAGAAGTTCGCGCGCATCTTCCGTTCCTTCGGGAGCAGGCAACTCCAGCAATCGGGGAACGAGAAACTCAGCAAGCGCGTTGTTGCTATCCATCTGGATGGCGCGCATGCGCTCAGCCGTCATAACGGCGCCACCGGCCGTTGACGATTCGATCAAGTCGACGATGCGCTGACTTCTCGCACCGTAAGCCCAATCGTCGGTCAGGAAATACGGATACTCGGGCCCGATGACCGCTTGATTGGCTGTCACGATCCATCCCTCCGGAGGATCGACGACCGACGGCAGCGCATCGAACGGCACGTACCCGTCCCACCCGTATTCGCTCGTCCAACCCGGAATCGGCCACTTGCCGTCGTAGCCGCGACGAATGGGTATCCGCCCGGGGGATTGATAGCCGATGCGACCGGCCGTATCAGCGTAGAGAAGATTTTGCGCAGGAACGGCCAGAAGTCGCGCCGCCTCTCGAAAATCTTCCCAGTCGGCGGCCGTATTCAAAGCGTCGAACGCATCGAACGTCGGTTGCGGCTGCAATGCGGTCCACCGCAGGGCCACCGCGTAGTCGCCGCCGGTGCCGTCAACCGCCCCCTGAGCCCCCATGGATCCCGGCGCCGGCACGGGGGCATCGACGCCCACCGCGTCATACACGGCGATGTCTTCGATGCCGGAAATGATCGGCCCGTCGGGTGTCGATCTGACAGTGATCGCTATCGGGTCACCGCCCGCAACATCGATCTCTTCGGTCCGGATCTCCAGCGGCTGAAGTTCTCCGTCGTATAGATACGAGTCGCCCTCGATCTGATGCAAGACAAGGTCGGTCACGTCCGGGCCAAGGTTGGTAAAGCCCCAGGCGATCTGCGAGTTGTGCCCGATGAAGACCCCGGGCAGACCGGCCATCGTCCACCCGGTGACGTCGTAGTTGCAGTCGTCGTCGATCTTCGTGCACCGAAGCGACGACTGGTACCACAGACTCGGCATGGCCGGAGCTAAGTGCGGATCGTTGGCGAGCAGCGGAAGCCCGGTGTCGGTCTTCGAACCTGCCACCGCCCACGAGTTCGAGCCGATGCCCGGACCCGACGGTCCCAGAAGTACTTCGAGCGACGACACCGCCGCATCGACCGACAATAAGCCGCTCAGCGCCTGCGAGTAATCGACGCTCGTGATTGCCGCCCGGGGCGCGCTGCCGATGCTCGCAGTCGCATCCTGGTCGAAGACACCGTCGACTACCGAGCCGATTTCAACGATCGGGCGGTTCTTCGAGTACGGATACTGCGGAAAGAGTTGCTCGGTCGCGTCAATGCCCATGCTCGCGCTCATGACCGCGCGGTAGATCTCATCGGTCATGTTTCCGCGCAGATCCCACGCCAGAGCTTTCAACCACGCGACGGAATCCGCGGGTACCCACGGTTCCGGACGATAACTCGGATTCTGAAGTGCGAGTACCGCGTACTCCAAGCTCAACTCAGCCCCGCTGCGATCGGCGAGGTAGGCATTCACTCCGTTTGCGTAGGCGTCCAAAATGCGCCGGGATCGATCGGTCAGTAGGTCGAGTTCCTTTTCGGCGATGCGACGCCACCCGAGAGTGCGCAAGAACGTGTCGGTCGGCACCTGGGACTCACCGAACATCTCCGAGAGTCGACCGGCGGTGATGTGTCGACGAACATCCATCTCCCAGAATCGATCTTGGGCGTGCACGAATCCTTGCGCGAAGAACAGGTCTTCGAGGGAGTTGGCGTAGATCGTTGGGATCCCGAGGTCGTTGCGCAGCACCTCGACCTCGGCCGACAACCCCGTCAATTGCGCCTCACCGCTGAGCTGCGGGTAGGACGCTCGCACCGTGTGAACTGCGTAGCCGGCGATTCCAACGACGATAAGAGCGACGACTAAGCCGATGATCGAGATCATCCGGGCCCAGGTGCGCACGATGAGCACCGTACTCGGCTACATGCCGGTGAGAGCTCTTGTCACGAGCACAGCAAGGCTCGCGGCGCCGATACACGCGGCCGGCATGACGATGATCGCCTTCCAGGCAGCGCTGCGGTCCTCGCTCCACACCCGGTTGACGAATAGCGCGTAGCTCGAATACGTCGTCAGCGCACCGCAGGCACCCGTGGCGAGCAGCGCCCGACCAGGACCTTCCAAAGTTACGTACGCGACGCCGATGATGAAGGATCCGATGACGTTGACCGTCAGCAAACCCCACGGGAAGAGGCCATCGCCGCGTTGCTGCGCCACTCGAGACACCCGACTATCGATGAGGTAGCGCAGCGGGGCACCGATCGCGCCGCCGGCAGCGACCGCCAACGCCAAAGTCCAGGTCATGCCGACCTGCCTTCCGGCCGCGTCGACGCGAACCGAGATCCCAGGGCGACGGCGATGGACGTTGCGGTGATGGTGACCAGGATGTACGCGCCGGCGAGCACCACCCCCTGAACGTCACCGCGGTCGAGCAGCGCAAAGGTCTCCTCGGCGAAAGCCGAATAGGTGGTGAAGCCGCCCAGGAAACCCGTCACGACCAGCCCGGCGACCCACGCTGCACGCCGGACCACGATCGGTGCCACGACGCCGATGGCGGCGCACCCGAGCACATTGGCAATCAACGTCCCCCACGGGAAAGTCGGGCTGCCGAGCGAGGCGACGACGGCTTCCCCGATGGACCACCGTGCGAGTGCCCCGAGGGCTCCCCCAACACCGATCGCCAGCCACACGAGCACCGCAGCAGCGTAGCGACGCGGAAGCCGTCGTTTAGCACTCGTGGCCATCGAGTGCTAATCTCTGCCGGACAAGGAGGTCCGGTGCCCACCTACGAGTACGCCTGCGGGTCCTGCGAGACCAAGCACGAGATCGTGCAAAAGATGACCGATCCCACCCTCACCGAATGCCCCGAGTGCGGCCAGCCCACGCTGCGCAAGTTGTTCAACGGAGTCGGCGTCGTATTCAAGGGTTCGGGCTTCTACCGCACCGATTCGCGGGCATCCGGCGGCTCGAGTGACTCCGGCAGCAGCGAGAAGAAGTCCACCAGCGAGTCGGGCGCGTCCGGGAAATCCGAGAAATCCGGGACATCCGGGAAGTCCGAGAACTCAGGTTCATCGTCGAGTTCTTCGTCGAGCTCGTCATCATCAGGTTCATCGTCGTCGGGCTCGTCCTCGTCAACGGCATCTAAGGCCTGACGCTCCACCCTGTGGATAGCGATTCGACGGACCTCATTCGCGACGCTTAACGTCGCTGCATGACGGCTCTGGTCGATCGCCTGCGAACCTCTCTCGACCTCACCCATCTGCGTCAACTCCTCAGCCGGCGGCGCCGACTCGTGGCCGCGCTGCTCGCTGGTTTTGGTGTCTTTTTCCTAGTGACGGCTCTGCGATCTCCCCAGCCCCCACCGGACTTCGCTGCAAGTACCCGCGTCTCCCTGGCTCCCGGCGAAGTAGCCGTCCCGGTGGTCATCAGTCCGACGGGGGCTGTCGCGGCACTTACCCCGGGAACGGTTGTCGACCTCATTCGCGAGGGCGCCACGGCACCGGTTGTCGAGGGTGCGCGGGTGATCGACATCCCCTCATCCGGATTCGGCCCATCATCGGACGCGATCGCGGTCGTCGCCATCGCAAAGGCGACGGCGCTGTCGTTGGCCTCCCACCCATCAGAGCCGGTTGGTGTCATGATCCATGGACGCGGGTAGTTGCGTGAACGCCGAGTTCGACGGAGGTGTGCCGTGTTCAAGGGATTGCGGGAATTCATCAATCAAGGAGACGTGGTTGATCTCTCGGTCGGCGTGGTGGTCGGCGTTGCCTTCACGACCTTGGCTTATGCCTTCACTCAGGGGCTGATCACCCCCGTTGTGCGGATCTTCATCGGAAATGACGCTGGCGATCTCGAGATCGTCATCGCGGGTCAGACCATCGACATTTCCCTCATGATCAGCGCACTGATCACGTTCGTGTTCACGATGATCGTCATCTACTTCGTCTTCGTGGTGCCGATCAATCGCTTCCGGGCGCGACGTGCATTCGATTCCGGCATAGATGAACAGGTCGAGTTGCTGACCGAAATCCGCGATCTACTGAAGAAAACAGCGCCCTAGTCTCCGTGGTGGGGCGGGATCTGATCGCGTAACCACGCGTCATGATCGTTGTGCTCGCGCGCATCCTGGGCATCGAGGTCATCGCTCGTCTGCTCGGGTAAGAGATCCTCTGGGTCCACCGCTACAGAGTACTTGCGTCGGCGAACTTCCGAGGGCGTAGCGTCGTAGCGTGATGTTGCCCGAGAGCCGCTGGCGCGCGCTTGCCTCGGCCCACGCGCGTCGGGCGGAGCAGTGGACCGCGCCGCATCTCGCTAGGCGCCGCCGCGGTATCAAGCATCCGGTCATGGATTTCCTCTTCGATTACTACCCCTACTCCCCGGGGCGACTCAGAACGTGGCACCCGGGTTGGGGTAGTCGACTGGAAGGAAACTGGAACCCACCGTCCTCGGCGAATTTCTACATAAACGACCACGGCTGGACAGTCGACCCCGCACGCGTCGACCTGGCGCGGCTGGACATGACCCTTCGGATCCTGCGAGGAACCCAGGATCGCCCAGCGCAGCATTCGTGTTTCGGGATGCATGAATGGGCCATGGTCTATCGAATCGCACCAGACGAGCTCCGGCACGAGCAGGAGCAGTTACGACTCTCCGCCGATGACATAGCCACCGCCGTCGACGACGTCGGCCTGCGATGCACCCACATAGACGCCTACCGCTTCTTCACCTCTGGCGCCGAGCCCTTGAATGCGCACGTCCCGACCAGGGAGAACCAGAGCGACATCGAGCAACCGGGGTGCATCCACGCGAATATGGACCTGTTCAAGTACGCCATGTGGTTCCAGCCATACCTGTCGGGCGCCTTGGTTCTCGACTGCTTCGAGTTGTCCGTATTTGCTCGCGAGATCGACATGCGGGCGTCCCCCTACGACCTCGACTACCTCGGGTATGCACCGATTCGCGTCGAGACTCCCGGTGGCCGTAACGAATACGCACTCCTTCAACGCGAGGTGGCTTCCCGGGCGTCGACTCTGCGGGCCAAACTGATCGACTATCTGACGACGATCCAGGATGTGGTTGACCGCTCGAACGTAAGGATCTCGTAAGACACCCCCGCAGGATTTGCTCGCGCTCATCGGCGTGTGCTTCCCTGCGTCTATGACTACTCGGGCTTCACGAATGACCACGATCCTGGTTGCCGGCGGCGTCGGCATTCTCGTTGGAGGGTCGGTGGTGGGCATCGCCCTCGCGACCCAACAAGGCGAGACGCAGCAGGTTGCCCTGGTTGCTGAGCAGACCACAAATAGTGACGAGAAGGCCGAGGGGTCAGCCGACGAACACGATTCGATGATGCAGATGTCCGAGGTGAGCAGCGAATTTGGTTACCTCGTCGACATGATTCCGCACCACCAGGAGGCCATCGACAATGCACAGCTCCTTGTGGATTACAGCGATCGTCAAGAGATGCGTGACTTCGGTGCAACCATCATCGAGACACAGAGCGCCGAGGTCGAGCAAATGAAGGCATGGCTCAAGGAGTGGTATCCCGGGCGCGACACCACCTCGGACTACATGCCGATGATGGGTGACCTGTCGGAGCTACGCGGTGACGAACTGGACCAAGAGTTCTTGGAGACGATGATTCCTCATCACATGATGGCCGTGATGATGTCTCAGCAACTTGTGAACGCAGGCATCGCCGAGCACGAAGCCCTCGTCCCCTTCGCCGAGAACATCCGCGACGTCCAGCACGAGGAGATCTTCATGATGCGTGACTGGCTGAGTGACTGGTTCGACGTTCAGTACCCGATGGGCGCGGGGATGCATGGTGAAGGCCACCGCGGCATGCACGACCAAATGCATGGCAATGAGATGCACGCCGACGACGACTCCGCCTCCCATGGGGGCATGGGTGGCGGCATGGGAGGCGGCATGCACGGGGGCATGCGCGGCTAGGCGCTACGCGCGTCCTTTCAACATGAAGTTCCAGTAAAGGTTGGGCAACCCGACCTTCTTGAGCATGTTGTAGTCGGTGAATTCCTTCTTCTGATTGACCAGCGGGAGTGATGGCCGCAGGTTGAACTCGTAGTCGAACTCACACAGCAGCATCTTCTTGCGGCTGGTCGTGATCGGACACGACGCGTAACCGTCGTAACTGCCCGAACCCGAACCGCCCTTGAGAGACGCGACCAAGTTCTCCACCAGCACTGGAGCCTGCTTGCGAATCGCCGCTCCGGTCTTGGAGTTGGGAGTGGTGGTGCAATCGCCGAGGGCGAAGACATCCGGGTAGACGTTGTGCTGCAGCGTGTGCTTGTTCACGCCGACGTAACCCATGGGCGACTCCGGATCAGCCAACGGTGAGTTCTTAATCCAGTCCGGCGCACTTTGTGGTGGCGTCATGTGAGCGAACGAGTACTCGACCGTCTCGGTCTCTCCCGTCTCATTGTTCTTGATCGTTACCGTGTGATTGGCGGGGTCAATTTCCGTGATGACGGAGTTCAGGCGGACATCAATGCCGTATCCGGCTGCGACATCAACGAGCACGTCCGACCACACCTTCACGCCGAACATGCCAGGGGTCGGAAGAACCATGATCGGGTTGACTGCTCCGAGCACTCCCTGCTCACGCCAGTAGTCGCACGCGAGGTAGGCGATTTTCTGTGGTGCGCCGGCGCACTTGATCGGGTTGGGAGGCATATGGAAGATCGCGTTGCCGCTCTTCGTCTTCTGCACGTTCTGCCAGGTAACGGGTGCGAGGTCGTAGCGGTAGTTGCTCGATAGTCCATCGCGGCCGAGCGCATCGGAGAGCCCGGGGATGCCATCCCAGTCGAGTTGGATGCCCGCCGCCACCACAAGTCGGTCGTATCCGACCGTCTTGCCACCGCTGGTGCTAACACTGTGCGCATCGGGGTCGACGGAGGTGACAGAGTCCTTAATCCAGGTCACTCCTGCAGGAATCACCGAAGCCATCGGCCGTGCGCTGTCCGGAGCGTTAGCCCGACCGCCTCCAACCAACGTCCACAGCGGTTGGTAATAGTGGGTGTCGCTCGGCTCGATTACCGCGATATCGGCGATGCCGGCCTTCTTGAGCCGGGCCGCCACGGTAATGCCCGCCGATCCACCGCCGATGATCACAACCTGGTGCTTTTGATCCATGACTTTCCTCCTGGACTGGGACGTGAGACGAACTCTAGGTAGACAAATGTCCGTACATCCGTACAATGGGATTCCATGGCCTCCTCCGCAGCGATTTCCGGGAAATCTCGTTTCGGACTTGGCCCTGCCCTGCCCGATCGCACCAGCCCGGTGCCTCTTTGGGCGCAGGTGAGCGAGGACATCCGTCGCCGGGTCGGCGCCGGCGCGTTCGAGAAGGGGTTTCCCGGGGAAATCGCGCTCACGGAGCAGTACGACGTCAGCCGGCACACGATCCGCGAAGCGCTCCGGGTTCTGCGATCGGAGGGATTGCTGCGCAGCGAACGTGGGCGCGGCACCACGATCGAGGCCCACTCCTACTCACAGAACCTGGGCACGCTTTATTCGCTCTTTCGCACAATCGAAGATCAAGGCGTCCAGCAGCGAAGCGAGGTTCGACGCCTGAGCACCACCACCAATCCGTCGGTGGCCGCCAATCTCAGTCTCCCCGCAGAGACGGAACTAGTCGTCCTCGAACGCCTACGGTTCGCCGGCGACGAACCCCTGGCCGTCGGCACCGCCTGGCTACCGAAGGACGTTACCTCACCGCTACTGAAGGCCGACTTCACTCGCAGTGGGCTGTACGACACCCTCGCGGCAGAGTGTGGAATCCGGCCAGACACCGGCAGCGAGCGAGTCTCAGCCCAGATCGCTCCAACCCATGTCGCGGACATGCTCGAGGTTCCGCGCGAGTCTGCGGTTCTCTACATCGAACGGGTCGCCTTCGCAGGCGACATACCCGTGGAATGGCGTGAGACCTACATCCGAGGGGATCGCTTCAGCTTCGAAGCGGAGTGGAGCCCCGGAGCCTCCTCGATAACACCTATAGCTGAAACCAGCAGTTAGCTGAACTGCGCAACTAGAGACAACAAACCGAACCCAAGGAGCACACATGGTCATCCTCGCCGCCGCCCTAGCCCTCTTCATCGGAGGTGCTGTCGGAATCCTGGGTGGTGGTGGATCCATTCTGACCACTCCACTGCTCGTCTATGTGGTCGGATTCGAACCCAAGCAAGCGATCACCGCCAGCTTGTTCGTCGTTGCAGTGACGTCACTATTCGGACTGATTGCGCACGCGAAAGCTGGACGCGTGCGCTGGAAGACGGGTCTGATCTTCGGTGCGGCGGGCATGGTTGGTGCGTTCATCGGTGGCCAGGTCGGGGCGCTCCTGCCCGGAGCACTACTGCTCGCCGCTTTCTCCGTCATGATGGGTGTAACCGCTGTTGCGATGATTCGCGGACGCAAGCAGGTTAAAGGGCATGGACCCCATAAGGGTCTCCCGGTATTTCGCATCATCCTCGACGGCCTCATCGTGGGTCTGGTCACTGGTCTCGTCGGAGCCGGCGGCGGCTTCCTAGTTGTCCCAGCTCTCGCACTTCTCGGCGGCCTGCCGATGCCCAACGCTGTGGCAACGAGCCTGCTGGTCGTCGCAATGAAATCCTTCGCCGGATTCTTCGGCTATGCCCTGAAGTTCGGTGGGGACTCGATCATTTCAATCAATACCGCTACCACCACTCTCGCCGACGGCAGCAGCATCTGGCCGGTCACGCTCATCGTCACAGGCATGGCAGTCATCGGTGCACTGATCGGCAGCCGAGTAGTCGGAAGGATCCATCCCGACAAACTGCGCAAGGCCTTCGGATGGTTCGTGCTGGTCATGGCGGTATTCATTCTGAGCCAGCAGATCGGTGGAACTCTCTTCAATTTCGCAAGCCAAGGAACGCTTCAGGCCGTGGAAGTTATCGGTGGACTTGTTGCCGTTGTCGCCTTCTTCACCTGGATCATTAGGCGACCGGTCAAGGAGTCGATTGCGGACTTCGATGAGCCGGAAATCGCCTTGGAATCCGAAGATTCAACTACCAGCGGGCAAGGGCCTTCCCAGGGTTGAGGATGCCGCGCGGATCGAGCGCCTGCTTAATCCGCGAGTGCAGGTCAATCTGAACATCGTCGAGTTCCTTGGCGAGAGCTTCGCGCTTCAAGGACCCGATGCCGTGCTCCCCGGTGACAGTTCCCTCATTCGATAGAGCAACGTCGAGGATTTCGTCGAAGGCGCGTTGGGCTCGCGCCGCAGCATCGGCATCACCGCGAGGTGTAACGATCGTGGGATGCAGGTTGCCGTCACCTGCGTGACCGAATGTGGCGATGCGCACGTCATTGCGTTGTGCAACTTCCTGGATCTGCACCATTGTGTCCGCCAAGCGGGTGCGCGGAACCGCCACATCGTCCAAGAGCCAATCGCCCGCGGACTCCAGCGCTGGAATCACCATGCGCCGCGCACCCACGAGCATCTCTGATTCCTCCGGATCCTCCGAGACGTACACCTCCCCGGCTCCCCCGGCTTCGCAAATCTCGCCAAGGCGCCGGGCATCGTCACCTGCAGAAGGCGAATCGAATTGACCGATGAGCAAAGCACCCGCCGATGCGTCAAGACCCATCGAGCGCCACTCCTCGATTGCAACGATCGACGTGTTGTCCATCAGCTCCAGCATGCTGGGACGTAGCTCGTTCATGATCGCGCTCACTGCTCGACCTGCATCACCGACGTCGGCGAACACCGCCACCACGGTGGCGGGATCCGGGGGGATCGGGCTGAGCCGCAACCGCGCCATCGTGACGATGCCCAGCGTGCCTTCGCTGCCGACCATCAGCCCGGTGAGGTCGTACCCCGCTACTCCCTTGATGGTCTTGCGACCCATCCTCGTGATGCGTCCGTCCGCCAGCACCACTTCGAGACCCAGAACGGAGTCGCGCGTGACTCCGTACTTCACACAACACAGGCCGCCGGCGTTGGTATTGACGTTTCCGCCGATCGAGCAGAAGTCCTTGGATGCGGGATCCGGCGCGTACCACAGCCCGTGCTTGGCCACGTGGTCACGAAGCTCGGTGTTGAAGATTCCCGGTTGGGTCTCGACGTAACCATTTCCCTCGTCCACGAGCAGGACATCGCGCATTTTCTCGACACAAACAATCAGCGATCCGTCGATAGCGTTCGATCCACCGGACAACCCGGATCCAGCTCCCCGCGGCACCACCGGCACGCGGTTCTCATAGGCGGCCGCCAAGACAGCGGATACCTGCTCAGTGGTCCGAGGGAACACAACCGCGAAGGGCTCACCCGCTGGGGACCCGGTCGAGCGGTCCCGCTGGTAGGTCGGCAACCTATCCGGGTCGGTCACCACATCGCCATCACCCAAGGCCGCTTCACACGCCGCTAGAACCACGTCTTCGGGAGTCACAAGGCGACGCTACCGCGCAGATTCGTTCCCCACCTACCCACAGAGCACGCTCTAGCGCACTACCCTCATGGTGACGATCCGAAGGAGATGCCATGTCGACAAACGATCAACCGACTGCCGGTCAAAATCCACCTCCCCAGCCACCACCGGTACCCATGCCGCCCAAGCCCACGGTCGATCAAATGGGCAACCCGATCAGCCCCAAGTCGCGCCTGGCATGTGCTCTGCTTGCCTGGTTCGTCGGAATATTCGGCGTCCACCGTTTTTACGTGGGCAAGGTGGGCACCGGCATCGCGATGATCTTCACGCTCGGTGGATTGGGCATCTGGGTACTCATTGATTTGATCATGATTCTCGTCGGCTCATTCAAGGACAAAGAAGATCGACTCGTCCTCAACTGGCAGTAGTAGCGACGACTTCACCTTGCGTGAAGCGACACCCGACGACGCATCAGTAATCGCGGACCTCACGGTCCAGGCCTATATCGACGGTGGTCATCTGCATCCTCGGAGTCCATACGCCGAAACCTTGCGCAACCTCGCGCCTCGAATACGTGAGACGCTGGTCATCACTGATCACGACGACGTCATCGCCGCAATAGCCATCCTTCCCCACGGTCACCCCATGGCAGAGGCCACCGAACCAGGTGAATGGGAGTTCCGTTACTTGGCGGTTCGCAAAGACCGGTGGGGTCATGGACTCGCATCTCGCCTCATCACAGCCACCGAGGATCGAGCGCGAAACGAGCAGGCGCAGGGGATGGTTCTCCGCGTTGTCGATGACAACCCAAGGGCCATGCACCTTTACGAGCACCTGGGTTACCGCCACCAACCTCACCGAGATATCTCCTTCGAATCCAGCACCTCGCCTGGCCGGATGATCAACCTGCTCCTCTACGCCAAGGCACTGGGACGCACAGCCCGCACCAGTTCGGGAACAAAACTCGAGATTCGAGCCCGCTGTGATCGCCGCTTTGTGCAAGCATCCAATCGTGATCCCGTACTCCCCCGAGCAGATTCCCATCAACATCGGCCTCGAACGTGGTCGCGACCTGCTAGCAGGGCTCGACCAGCGGCGCAGCGTGCGGATGTTCAGCGACCAACCCGTGCCCTGGGAGGCAATCGAGACAGCCGTGGCGACAGCCAACACTGCGCCTTCAGGTGCACATCAACAACCGTGGACGTTCGTAGCCA
>Ga0181591_10004334_pt1 | contig 12333 bp, 8 predicted proteins | sample 071ome_33_FD_133757 | JGI IMG/M metagenome (GOLD analysis project Ga0181591, IMG submission 133757) | Coastal salt marsh microbial communities from the Groves Creek Marsh, Skidaway Island, Georgia - 071412AT metaG (megahit assembly) | ecosystem: Environmental > Aquatic > Marine > Intertidal zone...
AAAGCAAAGCGTAAGTCATTCAGGTCGCGACACCGAAAGAACATAGCGCGTGGTCCGATGAGTGCCGCATATTGGGCGGATAAGGAGAAGTGGTGATGCCTCGCAAACATTACGATGTTTTCAAGCACAGGGTGCGGACGAAGTTGCCGAAGCGCATTCGTTATGCAACGGTGTGTCGTAGGTGTAAAAAAGCGACAACCCAATCCGATAGGTGCTTAACATGTCAAATTGATTTCGCAACATGGTGGGGGCGAGCGTATTGATTGATTTGTCGGACTCCAATTTGTTCAGCGACAATCCGTTGTTGAAGAATGTCATTGAGGGTCCGACATTTGGTGATGCACCCATGCCTGTGTCTCAAGGGCAGGGTGAAGCCAACGCAAACCCTACACCTCCGCGCCCTAACGAAGTAGAGGAAGAAGAAAAAAAGAAAGAGATGGCGCGGGAAGTTGCTCAACAACTCAAGCGTTCTCTTCCCGACGGCGGATGGTTTCAGTCCATGTTTGGTCGCGGTGCTGGGGATTTGGTGAAAGACCTCCGCATGGCGCGGCGCGAAAACAAAGACATGCGTGAAGCCATTGACCATGCGATTGATGCTATACGCATTGCAAAAAAACAGGAAGTAGAGGCTACACTTCAATCAATTGATTGGATTGCAAAGCACGAATCTACTGTTCGGAACTTAGGGGTAAGCGAACGCGATTTAATCGCACTTCGCAAACACGGTCAAACGCGCGAATACGCACTTCGTCGCGCCTGTGTGCAATGGGAAAAAGCCAACGACACCATCAGCAAGTTGCTCTTAATTGATGGTGACTTTAACGAAGAGCAACGGCAGATGTGGGTTGACGCGCAACAACTGAAAAAGAATGCAAAAAAGGAGTGGCGAAACAGTCTGCATTCGGTTGACAATATCAAAAAGACCGATGCGATTTTTTTGACAAAAGCCGCGACGGTGCTTGAAGAACGCGGACCATTACCTGCGAGTGAAGTTTTTGTGAGCATGGAAAACACCAAGCATCTTTCAATACCGCAACTGAGCGCACTTTTCAAAATGCATGGTGTGGAATACGATATTGAAAAGGTCGGCGCAGGGTGGGGTATTGTTCGTGACAACACCGTGATTTTCAAGGATGTGTGGGCGTATGCCGCTGGCTTCCTTGACGCTGATGGCTACATCACCATCACCAAACGACTTGAGCCGCGCGCTGGTTTTATCGCAACAGGCGAGCGAGGGAAGTTGCATTGCGAACAATTGCACAAAGCCCTCGGCTGTGGTGTGTTACAAACCGATTTGAAAATCCATAAGAACAGCCGACGCACTCAACACCGTCTTCAATTTTATAGCGAAGACGACCTGCGCAAACTGATGAAAGGTATCCGACCACACCTCCGCATGAAGAAGGGGCAAGCGGGTGCTGTGCTTGAATTGCTTGATTTGCGCGGTCGGAAAACTGACATTATCAAATCGCGTCGCGATGAATTGTATCGCATCGTCAAATGGTTGAATTGGAAGGATGTTCCGGACAAGCGAGAAGAATTGCTTAAGGAGTGGAACATTGATGAGGCGGGAGTGCGTGCGATGTTCAGTCGGGATGGTGAAACCCTTCGTCTCCTTGACGACGCTGACCGACTTGTGGAGATGATGTGATGGCCGAAGAACAAGGCTTAGTTGGCCGTTTTTTATCGTCGCTAACGCGACCTTTCAATCGCCGAACGACTCCGGAACCGCAAATGCCGCTTTGGAAAACGGGCATCCAAGAACCTGTTCTCGTTCAAGGTGTATCCATCCCCGCGCTTTACGCTACCGTTCAAGAATCCATTATTCTTCGCACAACCATCAACACGCTATGTCAAGAGATTTTTCGTCGCGGCTATTATTGGGAGAAGAAGTTTCACAAGAAATGCACCAACTGCGAAGAAGAATATCAGCACGATACGGTGAGCCAATGTCGCATTTGCGGTCAAGAAGAGTTTGAAAGCCCCGACGCTGACCAAATCCTTTACCCGCGCTGGTTGATGAAACAACGCAACAGCATGGACCAATCCTTTATTGAAGTGATGAAAGAGATTGAGTGGGATTTGGACATTGTTGACGACGCGTTCCTTCTGCTCATCAAGGAGTATTTCATTGACCCCAAGAGTGGTGAAATTGAGTTCTTCCGCATCAAAGAGTTGGTGCGCGGTGACCCTACTTTCATGCGCATTGTGGCTGACAAGGCAGGTAAGCGCGGAGGACGATACCTCCTGTGTCCTGTGCATCGCGACAAGACCTATCCTCACAACGGCGACCACAAAAAGTGTGAACTGTGTTCACTCCCCTTACAGGATGTCCACTACATCAACACCGCTGGTAGTGGAAAGACGCAATACTACATTGATGGTGAAGTGTTGCACCTCTCCAAGTTCAATCCATCAAAACTCTACGGTCGTTCACCTGTCGCCAGCATGTGGAGACAGGCGCAATCACTCACCGCGATGGACAATTACATCTACCTCGCATATCAAAAGCGTCGCATTCCTCGTGGTGTTCTTGCTATCACCACCGACAACATTCAGTCAACTGCATCGTTTTGGAAAGGCGCAGAAGAAAAAATGGAGCGCGACCCTCACTACATCCCGGAGGTTGGTGTTGAGTCGGCCACAGGACGCGGTAAAGTTGAGTTTGTCCGCTTTATGGATAGCCTTGATGAGATGCAATACGCACAAGTTCGCGACGAAATCCGCATGCGTATCGCCGCTTTCTACGGCGTATCCAATGTGTTTATGATGGACGCGGGTAAATCGGGCGGACTCAACAACGAAGGTATGCAAATCCTCGTGACCAATCGTGCGGTTGAATCGGGTCAAAAGTTGTATTCGCGTGAATTGTTCCCACGATTGCTTGAGCAAATGGGTGTTCATGATTGGTCGCTTACGCTTTATCCGAACGAAGAAGAAGATGAAATCACGCGTCTTCGTCGCGACGAGCAAGAAGTTAACATCGCACAGCGCATGCAAGCACTTGGATTCCAGCCGGAATTGACTGAGGATGCTGGACGCGATATACGCTTCGTCTACAAGAAACCCGACCCACAAGAAGCCGCCATGCAACAGCAGGGTGGCGCGATGGGCGGTATGCCTCCGGGTGGCGGTATGCCTCCGGGTGGCGGTATGCCTCCACCTATGCCGCCGGGGGGCGGCATACCTCCACAGGGTGGGGGTCCGATGATGCCTCCGGGGGCAGGGCTTCCCCCCGGAGGCGGAGGGCCTCCACCTCAAGGCGGCGGTCAAATCATGATGATGGAGAAAGCCATCGGCCTCGGTGAAAGCACAGGTCAACGCGACCGCGGTCCTGCACCTATCAGTTCCGAAACTCATCAATCCGGCGCACCTTCCACCAAGAAAAATCAACGCGGTGCGAAAAAATCACCTATTGAAGAGGCTCTTGATAGCGTTCAAGCCGCGAAAGACCCAACTTCAAAACAGAAAGAAAGCGGTTTCCAATAGGTTAAAGTGGTGAAGCGTCCTCGTCGGACGCATGAGCCTGTTGCAGAAGATGGACCCGATGGTGCGCAAACTTGAAACTTCGTTGAGTGAGTTTAAGGTCGCGCTCGCAAACAACGACCTTGTTTCAGCCGAACAATTCCTACGAAGCATTCAACAAACCAGCGATTATCTCGCAGATGATGTAGGTCAAATCTACAAGGCACAAACCGGACAGAATGACCGCATTCTCGGTGTCAACGATGTGTATGCTGGCGGTGCGCCTGTCATGCAATTCAACAGCACGCAAGGTGTTATCGCGAAATCGGGCGACCGTCCAATGGGTTACATTGGTCCCGACCGAATCGGTAGCCACTTCAAGAAGCAAGGACAGGTGTGAGCGTGACCGAAGAGTCCGACGCTATGACGCTGATGAAGGCACTCATCAGCAAAATGGAAACGATGGATGCTGAAATCATCGCGATGCGAAAAAGCATGGATAGTCCGCAGTTGTTGCTCAAGCGCGCTGGGTTTGTCCGAGCCAGCACTCCCGCTAACGAGGATGTTTGGGGTGACCCACTTCGTGGTGACCGAGATGCCGTTATCAGCAAAGCCGCCGCCGCAATTGACGACGCGGGTATGAGCATGCCCGTTTCAAACGAAGAATGGCACGAAATGTCATGGGAAGAAATCCACAAAATGGCTGACACAGCCGCGCTGGTAGAAGGAAGGAGGATTGACCAATGAAACCAATGGAAGCGGCTTTTCGGTTGCTTAAGCAAGCACAAAATTGCAACGGCTATGCGAGCGAGATGATGGAGACAGGAAACCCCTATCCACGCCGAGGCGAACCACAAGGTGATGATTTGTGTGGACACCCCGATTGCGCTCTATGTGGGAGTTTGAGGTGATACGATGAAACCAATGAAAGTTGAGGCAGGGCAGAACGCGCCCGATGTTGACGAACTTCTCAAAGAAGCAAACGAACTGATGGCGAAAGCCGAGGCAAAGTTTGGTTCCGAACAAGGCGATGCTTTTGAGCGCGTTAACGGTGTTGAGAAAGTCAAACCCGGTTACTATCACACCAACCAACAACTCATCCAAGTTGAGGATGTGAAAAATACCGGCGCGAAAAAGGAAGAAGGTAAGTTGACGACCCATTCCGGTTTTCCAAATGAACTCTACATGCGCGAAAACAAAGCCGGTGACAAGTCCGACAAGAACCCTCAATCCGCTTATACGGGAGCCACCGATTATTATTGAGGTGGTGAAGTGTGCGTGAGGATGCGTTGCTTTATCATCAACGCGTTGTGAATGAGTTCGCTAACGCGCTCATCAACAAGCATGATGCTCGCGATGAGGCAGTCAATGTTTTGTTGAGTGCAAACAACTTGGAGAATGAAGGATACACGCGTATCATTTTCAAAAAGGAGGCGGAAGAATACCTCAAGCCACATTTGGAAGTCAAAACTCCCACGGCGAAAGGTATGGAGAGGATATTCTCTACGCAAAGCACGCGTCACGAAGCCACACCCGTTCGTCATCATCGTCACCGAGAGCAGTTTGACGATAAGAAATGGGTCAAAGCGATGGAAGAAGGTAACGAGTCAGCAATTGACGCGATGGTGCGACGATACATCGCTTTTCGCTTTCAAAACACCATCCCCAATGTGCAAGAGCGTGGAAAGGATATTGTTGGCTCTCACTCCAAGTTCAAAACGCTCAACTTGCATCCTTCGCGAAAAGGAGAAGTTGCTTACGGTGAAAAACCACTATGGCAACATTTGATGAAATACCTTCACGGTGGCGGTGGCGAGAACGCTTTGCGACTTCACAAAGCGATGGTTAAAACCGCTGAAAACATGAATCCTATGCTCAAACAACCTCACTTGTTCAGCAATTGGCGCGGTAACAACGCATCAATCATGGAGTTTTACCGTCGCGGTAAGGAAGACTTCATCAATGCCTTTGCCGAACGCTACGGTAAAAATCACCCTCTTCTCTCTTCAAACGCGCTTGACGAGTTTTATTTGAGACAAAAGCATTGGGAGAATGAAGGCATACCTCGTCAAGAAGTGATGGACATTCTTTACGATGAGAACGGTAGACCTCAAATGAGTGGTCAAAAAGGAAAATCACCTGTTGAAGTATTGCGCGAATTAGCAGACCAATACCACGACCGGCGAAGAAAGCCATTACAGGGTGAAGCCAACTTTGGGCGCGTCGGAGATGACGCCTACCGTTTGGGTATCGCGATGCTTCCTTACGATGACATTTACAAAATCCAACGATGGATGTTGGAAACCGGCGGTGGTATGAACGAAGAAGGCAACATTGATGATTCGGTTATCAACAAAATCCTCGGTCCCGATGCGCGCGGTTACATGGCTCATCATGCTTTTCTTATGGATAACATGTTGAACACGCTTTACGCTGGTGGTGCTGAACGGAATGGTATGAGTCACAATCTACCTAATCGTTTCTTGGAAAAAGCGCGAGAAAAAGTAGTTCAAGACATTGAACAAAAACACAACGATTTGCGCAACAGGTTGCTCAAGAATAATTGGGGCGCGTTGAACGAAGACACTTTAGCAGACGCGTTTGAAGGATTTGATTTTAGCACAGCGTTGGAACGATATGAAGAAAAAAACGGCGATGCCGAAATCATCCCCGATGGTGGCCCTTTTCCTTATATTGACCACAACGAATACGGGACTTTTGTTTACTTGACTGACAGCATACCCGATATGAAAAATCTCATCGGTAACAATTTTTTCAATCAAGAAGAATTAAGCGACCTTATTGAGCGTTCTGTTACGGCGTATGGAACAAAAGAATACGCAGATTTGCTTCGCCAATCAGTTAACAATTACACACACACTCACAATGTAGATGATGAGTTTGACATGTTGGATGAGCCAGCCATTGGTGAAGAACAATTGACACCTCTCGGTATCGTTATGCAAGGCGTTGGTTCTCACAGGGGTAACGCTGATGGCGAGTCGGGTGATTTTCAAGTTGCATACGACAGCAGTATGCCGAACCTTCTTTTCGCGCCTTTACAAGAGCGTGCTTTTTTGATGCCGAGGCGAGGTGAACGACGCGGTGCAGGGAGAAACAGAACCGTAGAACAACAGGATGAGTTTGACCCCAAAAAGGATGTAGACGGAGAGTTGCGCGTAGATTTGGTTAACACAATGGAGCGTTACGGTATTGAAAATCAAGACGATTACTTGGCGCAATACGACGCTGGAAACACGGTGAAACTTGATGTGCCGCGAGAAGACTTGACTACACAAGATGCCGCGGAGCGTTTCATCAATCCTCACACAGCCGAAGAGAAGCCCGACTCATTACCGGACCCGCGTTCTCAATTGGAAGCGTTTGTGAAGGACATGCCTTCTCCCAAAACACCAGCAACGCGCGGGTTGAACTCATTTTACATGGCGCACAGCAACAACCTTGATGTCTCCATGAAAGACCACATTGGTTTTTTCAGTCTTGATGGAATACCCCTTCAAGCATTAGAAACCGCATTGAAAACACCGATGTTTTCAACACGCAAAGGGAGGATAGGTTCTCAATCAAACGGAAGACGGACCTTGTTAAATCGGAAGCAATTACCCAATGATTACAACGCAGAAGGTGCGCGACAAATAGGAATCACTCCGAACAATTTGTCACAAGAAGACAAAATGCTGATTGACGCGTTGGTTCTTGGCTCTCATCACCCACTTCATCAACACGATGATGATTCACTCAACTTGTTTAACGCGTTGATGGACGCGAAGAAAGGAGAACGATTGAAATTGATTCAAGAAGGTAACCACAAGGATGTGATTGGATACGCAGGGAGAAGTGGTAAAGACTTGATGAGTGAGATATTGCGCGAAGCCGATGAGCCATCTCATTTCGCGATTTATCACAAAGAAGACTACGATAAACACGCTCAAAAATTGCTTGACTTTTCTCAACCTTACAGCATCCCCGAAGCGCAAGTCAAAGGTATTCGTTCGCGCAGACGACTCATTCAAGAAATTAAAGCACTTGACCAGCGTTACAAGGAGGCTTTCAACGCGGGTGATTTGCAACGACAAGGTGAATTGAACGAAGAAATTGAAAACATGCTGAATGATAAAGACAATGTTGTTGGTTATCGCGAACACGAAGACGGCCTATCCGCTCTTGTTGTAGGTCCAACACCAGCGTATATCGCTTCACAACATCTCGCCATGTTGTCGCGCGCGTTTCAATTGGCTCGCAACAACGGAGATGAAGACGCACAAGAACGAATTGAAAAAAGAATGATGGAAGTTCGTCAAGCGTCGCCGTCGTATGAGAGTGGTGAAATTGAATTGAACAATCACGAAACGCGAATGAGCAATATGTTTGATACTTTGCGCGGTGTTGAAAAAATCTACAAGGTTTTAGTCAACGGTATTGAAAAAATAAAACCCGGCGTTTATTCAAAAGACAATCGTGAAGCCCACGCCGCGACCGCCTACACCCTCAAACTCGCGGAGCAAATACTCACGCTTTCTCCCGACGAAAAAAGAAAGTTGTTCAGCGGTCAAAACAACATACAAATGGGAGGCATAAAAGCGTCGTTTGATTTGTCACCGGATGAAATTGAAGAGTTGGTGGACTTGGGAGCGGTAAGACCGACTCACGGTCAATCATCCTTTGAGGCTGAAAAAATGGTGGATTCTGTTTTTGGTGGCGAACAACCCAAAGGTCACCAAGTGCTTTCCCATCTCGCGGGAGACTCAGCCAATTTCATTTCTCAAGACGAATTGGATATTTTTGAGAAAATCATCGCGAATGTTGATGAAGCGAGTAAGAAGCAGGGTATCAGTTGGGAAGATGCTTTTGTTGCTCGTTACGCACCAATCAATGTAGACGGAGAACCCATCACAGGGACAGGGCGAAGTGAAGTGTATGGTTACCTCGGCATAGGAAAAGACCGCTCTCTTGGTAATTTTCAATATAACGAAGGTGGTGTATTCCACGGTAATGAATATACTCGGAGTGGTGGTGAAAGCGTTTTTGACAAAAAAGGCAATCCCATCAACTTACAAAAAGAGCGCGAAGCCATTTTCAATCTGCTTAATAACGCAAACATTCAAACGCGAGAAGGAAGTGACACGGCTTTGGATTTCAAACGAATGAAGTTTTTTAGAAACAACAAACCAAACTACAAAACGGTGATGAACTTCAACAAACTTTCGTCGTTGCGAAACCTCGCTCATTTACTTAATGATGAAACAAAGACTCGGATTTTAGCCAAATCAAGCATGGTTGACGAAAAAGTCCCGTTGGGCGGTTACGACTTCAAAAACGCGCCTGTGTTTCCTGTTCACACAAGCGCGGCGAAAAAGTTTGATTTTGGTCTACCGACGCATCTACCTTTCCAAGTGAGGACAGATTCATTCAAAAACGGAAAGTTGTTTTTAGAGGACGAGGATGTTCACACCTACAACCCCCCTTCCCCACAACAACTCTACATCAGTCCCAACATGATGCGGCGCGTTAATCCAAATCTACAACCTCTTACCGATGGTCAGCGCGGTGACAAATACTTCCCAACATATCGTTCGTTTGAGAATGAACCAAATCACAACCAAAGGCTCGGTCAGTCTGTAAATCAAGCAATGATGATGGGAACTGAAAATCTACAATCAACCGACCCAATGTTGTTTCACTATTCGTCTCACATCCTTGATGTCGCGCTTGACGATACCTTGCTCATCAAAGAAGACGGAAAGCCTCAACCTGTCAAGTTCATGCATCGGATATTTGACTTAGACGACATGCAACATCTGCGCGGATTCACAGGCGATTGGGTCATATCGCTCTACCCGCAAGGTGAACATGTTATCGCGACCAAAGACAAAAAAGGCATTACGGCATACGGTGTTGACGGAGAGGTGAAGTTGGATGAGGCTATTTTGGAGGAAGCGGATAAGGTCTACGAGAAGGACTTCACGGTTCACGCGGTTCTTCATGATGGATTGATGACCGTCATTGATTTGCTCAAGACGGCGGACGAAGACACGCACAACATGCCGACGAAAGACCGCATACGCCACCTTCGCGCTCAATACGAGTCCAGCGAACACATCAAAATGCCCGAACCCATCAACACCAAGCGTAGCGATGACGAAGGGTTGCAAACCGCGATTGATGGTCTGCAAAAAGAAAACAACGATGTTGACATTCTTCTTCGCGATGCTAACGCCACCTACATGAAAGGCGAGTCGCGTCATCCAAAATGGGTGTTGTTGAGCAAAGAGAAAATGGTGGATGTCATCATCCTCTCCGCATCCGGCACAACCTACGGTATCGGTGTCGGACCGTTGATGCACCCCGAACATTATGGGAAGCGCGCACAGCAAGTTGGTGAAGAACACTACATGAATGTGGGTAGCGCGAAAGGGCCACGAGGATTAAAGGTGGGTGATTTCGCTACGGTGCGTTGCACAGGTGTCAGCGCATCAAACAAAGAGCATCCACTCTACCGAATACGCTCGGCGAAAATCACCGATAATGAACCGTTCGCGGCCAACAGCGTAGAAACACTCGCTATCATGTCGGGTGAACATCATGTTCCTCAACAGGTGTCCATGAAGAAAGGCAACATCATCATACGCTTCCCTGCGTTTGATGATGAGGTGATTTGTAAAACGAGCAAAGAGAACGGCTTGTGGTATGTTGAGCCGCGCTCATCTGTGTGGGGTAACGACTACCTCGTGCGATTAGCGCGGGACCAAGAAGCGTATTGGATAACAAAAGCGGCTTGGTTGTTGAAAGAAGAGGATGTTGAAGAACCCGAATACGATGAAGTTGAACCCGAACCTCCCGCTGGACACTCCAAGAAACGAAAGCATGTGTTGGAGGAAGAAGAAGAGGTCATCAAGCGTGGACTTGAATTGGCGGAGCGCGGATTGGAACATCTCGCCAAAGAGAAAATCACCAGCACCGGTGTGCAGGGTTTGGGTATCGGATATGCAACCCCCGACGAACATCCGCGCGGACCTACTCAAAACATCAACGATGAAACACTCCCCGATTTTGACCCTGCGGCGCGAGCCGATGATGAGTTGAAACCAGCCACGGCAAAAAAAACCAAGCGACTGCGAAGCACAGAAGGCGAAGAAGCGCGTCTTGAAGACGAGGGTGTTATCGCGATTGACAGGGGTTCCCTTGATATAGCATGAAATAAAGTCGGGGGAGCAATGGCGATTCTCGCGGCCCCCACTTCTTCCTCGGACCCCATCATTTTGAAGGGGTTCGGCGATGATTTGGTTGTTGCTGGATACGCGTCGGTTGAGATGGTTGACAAGCAGGGTGACCTCATCACCCGCTCGGCACTCAAAGACGCGTTCGGCAAGTTCATGAAAGCCGATGGTTTTCGCAATGTGCAACTTGCACACTCCAACATCCAAGTGGGAACGGTCATTCCTTCCTACACCGATTCATCCGGTCGCATGTGGAAGTCCGAAGTGGACGACACCGGTATGTTTGTTGTTATCAAACTACGCGGCGACATTGAGAAGGCGCGTGAAGTGGCTTCGGAAATCCGCAAAGGGAACCTGCGCTCGTTCTCCATTGGCGGTCAAGCCTTTGAGCGCGTCAACAAGAGCGACCAAACCCGCGGAGACTACCGCGAAATCCGTCGTATGGAACTCCATGAGGTCACGATTTGCGAGAAGGGTATCAACCCCGAAGCACAATTCCGCATCCTCAAGGAAGACACAGGTGATAACATGACCAACACAATGAGCGAACTGCAAAGCGTCCTTGAACGCTTGTCAAAGAAACTTGACGAGAAAGACGAGGATAAGAAAGACAAAGAGTCCAAAGACAAGGGTCTTGATGACCTTCTTGACACGAAAGACATTGACGATGACGGAAACGAAGAAGAGTCGTTGATGGATGCTCGTGAGGATAAGAAGGAAAAGAAACCTCCCATGATGGAGGACAAAGAGACAGGCTTGTATGCGGACGACGAAGACGACGAAGACGACGACGGAGATGACAAAATGAGCAAAGGAAACGATATGATTACGAGCGACTACCTGTTGTGGTTGGAGCAGACCGCGAAGAGCGCAGGTTTTGACCCGCTCGCGGCTCGCGACCACTTCAACAAGGGATACGGACCGGGTGAATCCGGCTACGACCACCGAGGGCAAGGTTCCCTTGAGGGTGCTGGCGAAGACGATTCCGGCAAGCGACCCCAGCCCAACTTTGGCTCCGCGCCATCGGGCAACAAGAATGTCATCAAGGGCGACTACCTCAACGCGAACAATGTTTCGCAATCCGAGATTGAAGCCGCCTACGAGGTGTTCAAAGCCGCGGCCACCGAGCAACAATTCAAGACCGACTTGAACAGCCACTTCACCGACCGCTTCCTCAAAGAGCAAAAGGCCGAGGCTGACGCAATCGCCAAGGCCAACTTTGACGCTCGCGAACCGATGGTTGAGTTGCAGAAGGCTGTTCTCGCGCTCAACGACCGAATCAACAACATTGGGTCGGAGACTTCCACCATGATTGCAAAGTCCGCTGGACGAGCAACCGTTACCATTCCCGAAACTGCTGACCTTGCAAACATGTCGTGGGACGATGTTCACCGACTTGCTGGTAAAGCACTCAAAGGAGGGGAATACTGATGGCACGAAATTATGTAAGAACAGTTCAAGACATGGAGCGTTACTACTACGGTGGGGCTTCTCAAACCGGATACACCTACGGTGCAGGTGACATTTTGAAGGCTGACGCGCCTTTGTTGTCCACCACCGCGGGAACCTATCAAGCAATCTATGGCCGAAAGGTTTGGTCGCAACTCAACCAAGAGTTCAACGCCTTCTC
>Ga0181591_10004358_pt1 | contig 12294 bp, 9 predicted proteins | sample 071ome_33_FD_133757 | JGI IMG/M metagenome (GOLD analysis project Ga0181591, IMG submission 133757) | Coastal salt marsh microbial communities from the Groves Creek Marsh, Skidaway Island, Georgia - 071412AT metaG (megahit assembly) | ecosystem: Environmental > Aquatic > Marine > Intertidal zone...
AGCGGATCCCGGCGCTTCTTGCTGCCCGATCGACTTCCCGATTCCCCGCGCACCAACGATCCGCGCACCGTCGGTGCGCGCCCGCTCGAGCCTCCTGAGCCCCGGGGGACAGCCATGGAGCGATTCTACGAACCTTCACGATGTGTGCTTAGATATATCAATCCGATATATCTAGTGAGGTGGCAATGGTCAGGCGGGACATCTTGGAATTCGCGGTGCTCGGCGTCCTAGGCGACGGACCGATTCACGGCTACGAGCTCCGCAAACGCCTCACCGAGATGCTCGGCCCATTCCGATCGCTGTCCTATGGAACTCTCTATCCGACGCTTCGCCGCTTGGTGAACCGAGCAGCAATAGAGCCCGTCTCACTGACCGCATCAACCCAATCCCCAGGCATGCGCAGCAAGCGCGCGCGGATTGTGTACGCGCTGACCGCCGAGGGCAAAGAAGAATTCGAGCAGTGGGCCAATCGGCCCGGGCCCGGGTCCTGGGACGACGAAGCTTTCGCTGCGCACATGGCCTTCTTTTCACGAACTGAACGCCGCGCCCGGCTGCGCATCCTGCACGGACGACGCACATGGCTCGACGAGCGGTTGGCTTCTTTGCGGTCCTCTCTCGCCGACTCGCGCGACCACACCGATCCGTACGCATTGTCCATGCGCTCACTCAGCGTTGAATCCGCTGAGCGCGAGATGCGATGGATCGATGAATTGATCGAAACCGAAGAAAGTCGAAAGGACAACTAGGCATCATGAAGGAACGTTCCCGCACCATCCGCGTCGCACTTGTTGGCATCGGCAACTGCGCATCGTCGCTCGTGCAAGGCGTCGAGTACTACAAGGACGTCCCCGACGACGAGGTCGTCCCGGGTCTGATGCACACCAGGTTCGGGGACTACCACGTCTCCGACGTTCAATTCGTGGCCGCATTCGACATTGACGCGAAAAAGGTCGGCAAAGACCTATCCGAAGCGATACATGCTTCGGAAAACAACACCATCGATCTGTGCAGCGTTCCCGAGAGCGGCGTGATCGTGCAACGCGGCCAGACGCTGGACGGACTCGGCGACTACTACCGAGCAACGATTCAAGAATCCGACGCACCGCCGGTGGACGTCACCCAAGCCCTGAAGGACGCCGGTGTCGATGTCCTCGTCTGCTACCTGCCCGTTGGGTCGACCGAGGCAGCCGAGTATTACGCGCAGTGCGCGATCGACGCCGGGTGCGCATTCGTCAACGCACTACCGGTCTTCATCGCCAGTAACCCAACATGGGCGAAGAAATTTCACGATGCGGGGCTGCCGATCGTGGGTGATGACATCAAGAGCCAGGTGGGAGCAACGATCACGCACCGCATCTTGACCAAACTGTTCGCCGACCGAGGCGTGATTGTGGATCGCACGTATCAGTTGAACGTCGGAGGCAACATGGACTTCAAGAACATGCTCCAGCGCGATCGCCTGGAATCCAAGAAGATCTCCAAGACACAGGCGGTTACTTCTCAGTTGGATTACGAGCTCGGTGATGATTCCGTTCACATCGGACCATCGGACTACGTCTCCTGGCTCGACGACCGCAAGTGGGCATTCGTCCGAATCGAGGGTCGTGCCTTCGGTGACGTTCCCCTGAACATCGAGTACAAACTCGAAGTGTGGGATTCCCCGAACAGCGCGGGAGTAATCATCGACGCCATCCGAGCTGCGCGCATCGGGCTCGACCGGGGAATCGGCGGACCGCTCCTGGAGGCGTCGTCGTACTTCATGAAATCTCCACCCGAGCAATACTCCGATAGTCGTGCGCGAGACGAAGTAGAGGCGTTCATCGCCGGGTAGCCTGCAGTCATGGCGGAGGCCGGGCAGCGCGGCGCATTGCGCTCGGTGCTCGCGAGCCACAACTTCCGGCGCCTGTACAGCACGCGCCTCGCCGGTCAGTTCGGTGACGGTCTACTGCAATCCGCGCTCGCGACGTTCGTGTTGTTCTCACCCGAACGCCAACCCGACGCCGTTCGCGTCGCAGCAGCCTTCGCGATCCTGTTGCTTCCGTATTCCTTCATCGGGCCGTTCGCGGGTGTGCTGCTCGATAGATGGCGCCGGCGCAACGTACTGGTGCGCGCCAACCTGCTGAAGGCACTGCTGACCATCCCGATCATCGTGGTGGTGGGTGCGGGTCAAGCCGACCTCATCCTCGGGTTCTTCGTCTTGACCGTTCTCGGCGTCGGACGATTCATCCTCGCGGGATTGTCGGCGTCGATGCCGCACGTAGTGAGCGGACGCGAACTGATCACCGGCAACGCACTGGCGCCCACATCCGGAACCATCGCCGTGGGAGTCGGCGGGATCATCGGCGTCGGGATCCGTGCCGCGGCTGGCGGTGGCGACACCGGAAGCCAGGTGGTGCTCGTCGCAGCGTTGGTGTCCTTCGCCGTCGCCGGATTCATCGCCACCCGGATGGCCGTCGATGCACTCGGACCCGAGCGGGGTGCTCCGGTGGACACGTTCGCGAAGGTGGCGCACGGTCTGGTCCTCGGCGCGCGAACGCTGCGAGATCAACTACCCGCGCGCAACATCATGGTCACGATCATCGCCAACCGGTTCGCTTTCGGTGTGCTGACCGCGGGAGCGTTGTTGCTGGTGCGTGGCAGCTTTCACCCGGTCAGTGATGCCGACGCTGCACTCGGTGACTTCGTCCTGGCAACCGCCGGTGCTGCTGTGGGCGCGTTCTTCGGCGCCGTGGTCACACCGCGCATGACGCGCACCATCGGCATCGGTCGCTGGGTGAGCATCGTCATAGCCCAAGGTGCCGTCATCGGTTTCGGTCTACTCGTCGCGACCGCTCTCCAGCCGCGGCTGATCACGCTCGTCGCCGGCGCCACATCGATCGGACTCACCGGTCAATCAGTGAAGGTCTGCGCCGACACGGTCCTGCAGCGTTCGATTCCCGACGATCGACTCGGTCGGGTTTTCGCCCTATTCGACATGATCGTGAACGTCGCCCTGGTGACGGGCATCACCATCACCGCGTTCGCCTCACCCATCTCCGGACAATTCACCATCGGCTACGCACTGTGCGCCGTGCTGCTACTGCTCACCTCGTGGTGGTACGCGCGATCTACTAGATCCGCCGTACAGCAGGGCTAACCCCGCCCTATGCTCTCGGGCATGTCCAATGGGGCCTCGGCGACGTACGCACAAAGTCCAGTCACCCGCAAGAAGTGGCGGGCTCGCTCATACATCTCACTCATCGTGTTCATCGCGGCGACGCTGCTCACTCCGATAGCGGTGATCGGACACTGGGGGCACCAGACCATCGCAAATCCCCAGCAGTACATCGACACCGTCGGCCCGCTCGCGGAGAACCCCGAGATCCAGCAGGCCGTCTCGGACACCGTCAGTGACGCGATCATTCAGCAAATTGATACGAGCCAGCTGGCTAGCGGACTGCTCGGCGCGATCATCCCCAACGAGCGGCTCTCGGACCTACTCTCCGGCCCGATCAAGGCCGGCATCGACGGTCTGATCCGCGCCGGCGTCGACAAGTTCGTCACATCGAACGCCTTCCAGGAAGCGTGGATTCGTATCAACGAGGCGGCCCAAAAGGGCTTTATCGCTGCGTTGACCGGCGATCCGACGGGTCCGGTTCAGTTCGAGGGCGATCAACTGGTTCTCAACATCTCCTCACTGTTGCAGGAGGTGCAAACGTCACTCGTCGATGAGGGCATCGACGTCGCCGGACTCGTGACTATTCCGGACTCCGATGCCCAAGTGGTGATCTTGGATTCGCCGCAATTGGCGCAGGCGCGTGCGATCTACGGACTGGCCTCGCCATTCCTGTCAGTGATCTTGCTGCTCACAGCGGCTCTGTTCACGCTGTCGGTACTTCTGGCTACCCGACGAGCTCGCACCACCGTCGCGGTCGGCATCGCCGTCGTCGCGTGGTCGGTAACGCTGAACTTCGCCTTGGGTCAAGCTGGCACCAGCGTCCAGAACGCGTTCAAGGGAACGCTGTTCGAAGGTGCCGCTACAGCTTTCTATAACCAACTGTTGACCTACCTCGTGCTCGCTATTCAGGGACTGCTCGTTCTCGGCATCGTGGTGATCGTGGTCGGCTGGTTCTGTGGCACCACAAAACTTGCCCTCACGGTGCGAGGTTCCATCGACAAGGGACTCGTGGAAATCGGTCAGCGCCTGCCGACGGGGCTCTCGGTCATCGGCCGGCCGATGCGCGAGTACGCGCCGTTCGTGCGCTGGGGCCTGCTGGTCATCTGGTTGATCGCCGTGTTCGGATTCGGTGCGGTCACCCTCGAGCGCACACTCGGATGGACTGCTTTGATCATCGGCGTGCTTACTCTCGCGCAGATCGTCATGTACGCCCCGCACGACGATGCCCCCGAGCACCGGCCCACCGAGGCCCCCTCGCTCAACCAGAACTAACCCGTCCACCGGCGTTCGCGCGCCAAACGATCAGGGGCTATTCCTCGCGCGCGGCCCACCAAGCCTTGAGTGCTTCGGTAGCCGTGGCTTCGTCCATCGGACCGCGATCCAACCGCAGGCCGAGCAGGAAGTTGTAGGCCTCACCCACCACCCGGCCGGGCGGGATATCCAAGATCTCCATGATCTGCGTTCCGTCGAGATCCGGCCGGATAGCCGCGAGTTCCTCTTCCTCCGACAGGCGCTCGATGCGCTTTTCGAGATCGTCGTACGCGCGCTGCAACGCCATCGCGCGTTTGCGGTTTCGCGTGGTGCTGTCCGCACGGGTGAGCTTGTGCAGGCGCACGAGTTGATCGCCGGCGTCGCGCACGTAGCGTCGAACCGCCGAGTCCGTCCACTCACCGGTTCCATAGCCGTGGAAGCGCAGGTGCAACTCCACCAAGAGAGCAACGTCGTCGGTGAGGTCCTTGGGGAAACGCAACGCCTGCATGCGCTTCTTGGTCATCCGCGCGCCCACCACCTCGTGGTGATGAAAGCTCACCTTGCCGCCGTCTTCGAACTTGCGTGTCTTCGGCTTTCCGATGTCGTGCAACAACGCCGCCAACCGCAACGTCGTATCCGGCTCACAGGTCGGCTCGTGCACCCGCTCGAGCGCGATCGCCTGTTCCAACACCGTGAGCGTGTGTTCGTACACATCCTTGTGGTGGTGGTGCTCGTCGGCTTCAAGGCGCAGCAGGGGCAACTCCGGCAGGACGTAATCCGCAATTCCGGTGTCGACCAGCAGCGTGAGGCCCACGCGCGGGTGATCGCTCATCACGATCTTGGTCAACTCCTCGCGCACACGTTCGGCCGAAACGATCGAGATGCGCTCGGCCTGTTCGCGCATCGCGGTGATGACGTCGTCGTCCACCGTGAAGTCCAACTGAGATGCAAAGCGCGCAGCGCGCATCATGCGCAGTGGATCGTCGTCGAAGGACTGCTGCGCGGTTCCCGGAGTGCGGATGCGCTTCGCGGCAAGATCACCGATCCCGTCGAACAGATCGACGAACTCCATCGACGGCAGCGTCATCGCCATCGCGTTGATGGTGAAGTCCCGACGGATGAGATCGTCTGCGAGGTCGGTTCCGAACGCGACCTCAGGTTTGCGGGAATCGGCGTCGTAGGCCTCGGTGCGGTAGGTGGTGATCTCCACTTCCCGGCCGTCGATCCGCGCGCCCACGGTGCCGAAACGGATGCCCACATCCCAGACCGCCTCGGCCCAGCCCTCCAGCAGCGCGAGCACCTGCTCGGGGTGGGCGTCGGTGGTGAAATCCAAATCGGTTCCCTTGTGCAGGCGACCGAGCAGAGCATCGCGAACCGGGCCACCCACCAGGGAGATCGCGAAGCCGGCCTCGGTGAAGCGCTCGCCCACCCGCTGCAGGGGGCCGGCGATCGGTGCCAGGGAGGCAACAGCCTGCTTGCGCAGCCCCGAAAGGTCCAGGGCGCGATCAGAATCGCGCGATTCGCGGGATTCGGGATGGGTTGGTCCGGACACGACGCACAAGGCTAGCCGTCGCGGCGGTTTATCCTCGCCCTATGGCCCGCCGAGCAGTCGAAGAGACCTCAGCGGGGGGTCTCGTGCTCGATGCCGAGCACCGGGCCGCGGTCATCGGCCGCTTGAACTCCCGCGGGGACATGCTGTGGTCCCTGCCCAAGGGACACGTTGAGGACGGCGAATCGCACGAGGACGCCGCGGTCCGCGAAGTCAGCGAGGAAACCGGGATCACCGGGCGGGTGGTCGCCCCCCTGGGCGTCATCGACTTCTACTTCACCGCCGATGATCGGCGCATCCACAAGACCGTCCATCATTTCCTGCTCTTGGCCGAGGGTGGGGAACTCAACAGCGACGACGCCGAGATCGACGAAGTCGAGTGGGTGCCGCTGGCGGACCTGATGGGTCGGCTGGCCTACGCGGACGAACGACGACTCCTGGCCCGCGTCCCCGATCTGCTGGCCGACGCCAGCTAGGTGTCGGGAGTGTCGGCGAGATCAACTCGACCACTGGGGCTGCTCATCTGCCTCGTGGTGCTGGTCACCGGTGGGCTGGTCTCGGCTCAGGTGGCGAGCGCACCGCCCGCTCGCGCCGCCATCGATGCGCCCATCACCGTGGTGATCGATCGACTCACACCCGTTGTTCCGGTCGAAGGCGACAAGTTGCGGATCGAAGGACGGCTCGTGAACACGACCGCCGATGTCATGGCCGATGTCGCCGTGCGGTTGCGCCTGTCGAGTGAGCCGCTGACGCGTCGTTCGCAAATCAACCGGGTGCGCGAATCACCGCTGGACACCGAGAACCAAGAACCCACACCCGAGCAACTCGCCAACCGGACCGCGCCGGATTCCTGGGATGAACCCACCGACGTTGCGGTGGACGACACCGCAACCGACATCGCCGAATCGATACCGCCGCGCGGGCAAGCGGAGTTCGCGTTGCGAATTCCCTTCGCCGACCTACCGCTCGATACGTCCGGCGTCTACGCGGTAGCCGTCGAGGTGATCGCGGCTCGCCGCGGCGCACAGGCCGACGATGCACAGGCTGACGACGCAAAACGACAGGGCATCTTGCGCACCTTCCTGCCCTGGTTCACCGAGCCGGTGACGCCCGTGGAGATGGTGTGGTTGTGGCCGTTGGTCGACTATCCCGCGCAAGAGGCGAACGGTGTTTTCCTCGACGACCGCACACCGACGGCCATCGCACCGTCGGGTCGACTGACCTCATTGCTGGAATCCGGATCGCTGCAGCCTCGCTCGGTGAGTTGGATCGCCGACCCCGCGCTGCTGCAGTCTGTTCGCGACATGTCCGATGGTTACCGCGTGCAGCGCGGCGGCGAAACGGTTGTCGGTGACCGCAGCGACGACGCAGCGACCTGGCTCGCCTCCCTCGACGCCGCGCTGGAGAACGCACGGCCGCCGGTCACCACCGCCCCGGTGTTACGGGTGCTGCCCTACGCCGACATCGACGCCACTGCGGTCAACCGCGCGGGGATGCCCACGGATGTGATTCGCGCCATCACCCAGGCGGCACCCATTTCCGCCGCAGCTATCGGTCAACAGGTGATGGGCGGCTACTACTGGGCGCCCTACGGGCGAATCGACAAGGAGACAGCGGACCTCGTGGCGTCGGCCGGCGTGCGCACGGTCATCTTGTCCGGCCGGGCGATGCCGGCACTGGACGCCTACGCCGGGGCCAACACCGGTCGCGCAGTGCTCAGCACGTCGGTCGGAGCGGTGCAAGCGGTTCTTCGCGAACCGCGCATGTCCTCGCTACTCACCGAACCGCAGCGCAACCGCTCCGATGCGATCGAAGTCCGCCAGGCTTTCCTCGCTGAGTCAGGGGTGCTGGTCGGGACGATTCCCGAAGATGCTCCGTCCCGAGCGATCGTGGTGGGTCCCGACGACATCCGGTGGAACCCCTCGCCTACGGTCGTGAACGCGCTGCTCAAGGCGACCGTCGCCGCACCGTGGATGACACCACTGTCGCTCAGTGACTTTCTCGAAGGGCCGGTCAATCCGCTGCGGCGCGAACGTCGCGGCTACGGCAGCAAGGCCACTAATGCGGAGTTGCCCGAGGACTATCTGCGCAAGGTGCGTCGCACGAGCGAAGAGCTCGCGGCTTTCACCAGCGTCCTGGACAACCCGATCGGTATCTCCGATGCGTACGCCTCGGCATTGCTGCGGGCCGAGTCCAGCGGGTGGCGATCGCAACCGGTGGTAGGTGAAGCCCTGCTCGACAGCATCACCACACAGCTGGGTGAGCAGGTCGGCCAAATCGCGGTTCTCTCCGAGGGCACCGTCACCTTCTCCGGCGACACCGGCCGCGTTCCGATCACGATCGAGAACTCCCTTGATCGTTCGGTGACCGTGGGCGTGCAACTGCGCGCATCACCCGCGGTGCGTTTGGAGTCCGAACCGTTGATGGGCATCCGCGTCGAGCCGGGCAAGAAGGTCAGTGTGGACGTCGAGGCGCGGGTGGTCGGCGGCAACACCCTTCCCGTTCGTGTCCAACTGCTCACCCCCGACGGTTCGGCCTTCGGAGAGTCCGCGCGCATCGAGGTCGCGAGCACGGCCTACGCACGCGCCGCGGCGTGGGTGGTGGTCGTCGCGTTCATCGCCATCGTGATCTTCGTGGTGATCGGTATCGCGCGACGCATCCGCGAGGCGAGTAAGAGCGATCCGAGCAACTCCACCGACGCAGTGGGTGCCCCGGAGCCGAGCGATGAGTAGGACACGCGCGCTTTTGGGACCGAGTTCGGTGATGGCGACCGGGACGGTCGTCTCGCGTATCACCGGCATCGCGCGCGACATCGCGTTGGCAGCGGCCCTGGGCTTCTACCTTGTCTCCGACGCGTACTCCCTGGGAAATTCCCTACCCACGATCGTCTACATCCTGGTTGTCGGTGGCGCGTTGAACGCCGTCTTCATCCCGCAATTGGTTCGACGGATGGAAAACGACGACGACGGAGGTAACGCATACGCGGACCGGCTCATCACACTCACCGGTTCGATTCTGTTGATCTTGTCGATGCTCGCGGTGATCGCAGCACCGTGGATAGTCGACCTCTATACGCCGGCGGACTACCCGCAGGCCGAGTACGACCTAGCCGTTGCGTTCGCGCGTTTGTGCCTTCCGCAGATCTTCTTCTACGGCGCGTACACGATGCTCAGTCAGGTGCTGAACTCGCGCGGGAAGTTCGGTGCACCGATGTTCGCGCCCATCGCGAACAACGTCGTGGCCATCGTCACCTTCGGGCTGTTCATCGCGATCGCGGGCACCTCCGCTGCAGCCGACGGCGTGCTCACCACCGACCAGGTGTTGCTCCTAGGTATCGGCACCACGCTCGGTGTGGTGGTGCAGGCCGCGATCTTGATCCCGGTGCTCAGTCGCGCGGGCTACCGCTGGCGTCCGCGCTTCGACTGGCGTGGGCAGGGCCTAGGTAAGGCCGCCAAGCTCGCCGGTTGGACGGTCGGTCTCGTGCTGGTCAACCAGATCACCTACATCGTCATCACGCGGTTGGCCGCGCAAGCCAACGTCGATGCCGCAGCAACCGGTGCAACCGCAGCGGGCATCACTACCTACCAAAAGGCGCATTTGGTGTTCATGCTTCCGCACAGCGTGATAACCATCTCGATCGTCACCGCACTGCTTCCCGCGCTCAGTCGGCTCGCGCACGACGGCAAACTGAAGGAAGTTGGCGAGGACATCGCCGGTGCGATGCGCCTCGTCGGTGCCTTGATCGTCCCCGTCGCCGCGCTGTTGTTCGTGCTCGGTTCGGATATCTCGGTGCTGTTGTTCGGCTATGGAGCGGCGACCACCGCGCAGGCGTCGGTGATGGGCGACATCGTCTCTATCTTCATGATCGGCCTGCTTCCGTTCACGCTCTTCTACGTGCTGTTGCGTGGCTTCTACGCAATGGAGGACACCCGCACACCGTTCTTCGTCACCGTGCTGTTCTCCGCGGTGATGCTGGTCCTGGTTGTCTCGTTGTTCTCGCTGCTGTCATCGCTGGGAGTCACCTCTGCGGGCGGCCCGCAGGTCGCGTCGATCGCCCTCGGGTACGTCATCGCCTACTGGTTCGGGTTCATCGTGCTGTGGTGGTGGCTCGCGCACCGGCTTGGCTCACTGCAAACCGGGCGAACCGTATGGGTCTTGATCCGTCTCACGTTCGCCGGCATCGTCGCCGTCCTGCTGACCACGATCGTGCGCGTGATCACCATCGGTCTGCTGCCCAGTGGCGATCTGAACGCGCAGCTCCAATCCCTCGTTCTTATCGCGGTGTCCGTCGTGGTCGGTGTGCCGACATTCGTGTTCGTGGCCTGGATTGTGCGCGTCCAGGAAGTGTCGTCGGCCTTCGCCATGGTGAAATCACGTGTGGTTCGGGGAGCGCGGCGATGACGGATACTTCAATACGGATCGATCGCTACGTGCTGCAAGAGCTCATCAGCGTGCACTCACCGCTCGAGCAGTTCGAGGGCTACCGGCAATTCCCGACAGAACTGTGGCGTGGACACGACGACGTTCTCGACCGCTCGGTGTCCATTCGACTCATCCGTAAGGACGACGCACGCCTGAACCGGGTGTTGGGCGCGGCGCGGGCCGCGGCGCTGGTCGATGACCGGCGCCTGCTGCGCATCCTGGACGTGATGGACGTGCCCGGTGAGGAAGGTGCACCCGCGCGCACCGCCATCGTCAGCGAATGGGCCGACGGTCACCACCTCGCCGATCGGTTGAGTGACGGCGGGTTGTTCGACCCGACCGTCGCGGTGGAGACCATCGCGGAAATTGCCCGCACACTCGCGAACTGCGTACGCCACGATGTCGGCCACGGTCGCCTGCGGCCAACCGCGGTTCTCTGGACCGAGGCCGGTGAGGTGCGTATCCGCGGACTCGCGGTCGATGCGGCGCTGTTCGGTCCGATCGACCCGGCGGCGCCGGACTCCGATATCGACGGCCTCGGTTCGTTGCTCTACGCCATGACCACCGGTCGGTGGCCTGCACTGTCGATCGACGCCAACACCGTTCACATCCCGCTGGCACCGGCCGCCGGTCGCACCGTGCCGATGCCGTCGCGGGTGCGGGCCGGGGTGCCGTCGGATGTCGACGATCTCGTCACGCGCTCGGTGCGTCAGGTGGCGCGACCTCGCGGGTCGATGCCCATCACCTCGGTCGAAGGCTTCGCCACCGCGGCGGGTTCGGCCGAGGACTACCTCTCGCCGGTCACCGGCGTGCAGTCCGCGTCCGTCGGCGATCGAATCCGCACCGCCGCTTCCGCCGCGACGACGGCTATGTCGGCCCTACCCGCCCCGGCCGAATCCGAACAGCGAACCGACCTGCCGCGTCGAAGGGTGGGCATCGGCGCGATCATCGGACGTTTCCTGGCCGTAGTCTTCGCGATCGCCCTAACAGCGGGCATCGGCTACTTCGGTTGGCAGCAACTCGTGGGCGGTCCGGCGATCGATGAACAGGCTCCGGTCACCGATCAATCGATTCTGGAGATCGAGGCGGTTCCGTTCGAGGAGAACTTCGATTCCGGGCTCACCGCGGTGCTGCCGATCGAGAGCGTGCGTTCCTACGATCCGCTCGGTGACAGCAACGACGACGGCCAACCCGACGGTGCGGACGGCAAGGAACGCAACAAGCGAGCACCCCTCGCGGCAGACGCGGACGGCACCACGGCGTGGTTGACGCGCAAGTACGACGCCCCCAACGTCGGCACCAAAGGCGGCGTCGGGTTGATAGTCGACCTCGGCAGCCCCAAGCAACTCTCGACCGTCGAACTCGACCTGGTCGGCTTCGGGACCGACCTCGACGTCCGGGTGGCCGATCAGATCCTTGACGACCCCGATCTGTGGACGGAGTTCGCGTCGGTCAACGACGCCGGTCCGGAGATCACCTTGCGTTCCCCGCGGTCGGTGATCGGTCAGTACGTGCTCATTTGGTTGACCGGACTTCCCGTCATCCCCGAGACAACCGGCGACGACGAGCCCCGCTATCAAGCCGGCATCCGACAGGTGTCCATCACCGGCCTGGACCCCGCCGAGCTCATCGAGGACGAGTAGCGGACGGCTGAAGAGGCATCGCCGACGACTGTGGGAGCGTCGCCGCCATCAGTAGGCTCGCAGCCGTGTCGAATGAGTCGCAGGTGTCGCCCGCCGTCGCCCCGACCGACCGCGATTTGCTGCAGGCGCATATCGACGGCGACGCCGAGGCCTTCGGCACCCTGATCGCCCGTCACCGCGACCGTTTGTGGGCGGTGGCGTTGCGCACCACGGGCGACCCCGACGAGGCAGCCGACGCCCTTCAGGACGCGATGATCTCGGCCTTTCGCCGC
>Ga0181591_10004360_pt1 | contig 12294 bp, 8 predicted proteins | sample 071ome_33_FD_133757 | JGI IMG/M metagenome (GOLD analysis project Ga0181591, IMG submission 133757) | Coastal salt marsh microbial communities from the Groves Creek Marsh, Skidaway Island, Georgia - 071412AT metaG (megahit assembly) | ecosystem: Environmental > Aquatic > Marine > Intertidal zone...
ATTTATTTTAATAGTAGTTTTGCACTCTTGTAGTTGCGAGCCTACCCCCTTTAACCTTGGGGCCATTAGGTAAAGGTGATAATGAAACCGATCGGCATAGGCAGTCGATTTATTTACATAGGTAACCAGCTCTTGTACGTATGGTATGGGATTGCCTAACTGGTTATCGAAAGGATATTATTATGTCTCTTACTATTAGAAACATTTTGGCTCTTCTTGATAATTCTGATTTGCTTGACCCTTATGGTCAATTATGCTTTGAGAATAATTGGGATTGTGGTTATCACAGTCCTACCCAAAGCTTTTTTGGGTGGGACGGATGGCCTCTTCAGGAAGGATGTTTAAAAGTTGGAGATTTCATCATCTTCGTAGAGGATGGTCAAATTGTGTTTGTTATCAAATATGATGACAACCACCACGTTGATGACGTTCTAGTTTACTAGAACGTCCTAAACCCTAAACGCTAAACGCATAGCCCTATAGGGCTTTTTTTTAATTTCTCCCCTCTTAATAGTTGTTTTCAATTATATAAAAAGGAGAAATTATGAACAACTCAAGCTTTAATCAATGGAACCGTTTATTTTCTACTCTAACAACATCAACTAATAATCTTGATTTTGGGTGTGTTCCGAATGGAGAAATCGAAGAGATTTTGTTCAACCCAAACAGTCCTTGGGAGGACTGGGGAGTCACACCTAGTCAGTTCTATTTTCATGAACTGGGCCATATCCAACACAACCGTATGACGGTTGTTGGATATGGTGGATGGACAGTAGAACAAGATTTCTTCGGGGAGAAAATTGTTAATAAGCTGCTCGAAGAATGGTTTGTTGAATTATGTTTTGCGTGCAATCGGATTGGGTATAAAGACCAATTCAATAGTTGGTATCATCAATACTTGGTTGACCACCGAGAATGGTGGGCTGAGACTTATTCTATTCTTATCCATAAAAAAATGGGATGGACATTGCGTCCATCTCAAGAAAGGTTCTATGCTTTATGCATACAACCTTATCTTTCAAAATGCCCTGTATCGGGCATTTTAGATGCTGTAGTAAAAGATACTATAGCTCTTCTTTAATACCTGAAAAAGGCTCCTTTGACGGAGCCTTTTTTAATTCAAATAACGGTATGTCTAATCGTTTAAACGACCTTTTTTAATTTTCTGTTTTTTAATGGTGCTTTTGTCCACGAAGGACTTCCCGCTTTTAGAGGAATGCACTGTTTGTCAGTAAAGACGTTAAAAATCAGAAAGTTGGTCCTATGACTACTCTTGTAACTGTTAATGTTATCCGCAAATTATTTGACTCAGCACCTGCTCATAAAGCAGGTTTACGCATTAAAGCAATGAACGCTGTTAAAACTCAAAACGCGAAAGCGTTCATCAATGCTTGCACTGAGGCAGGTGTTGATAGCTTAGATACCATTGCCACAGCATGTAAGTTATTTCCTGCTTTTCAAGCAGAAATCAAAGCTCAAAAAGCGGCTGCTAAAGCAGCTGTTGAAGCTAAAGCAAAAGCTTCTAAGGAGGCTATTGCTAAAGCATTGCCGAAAGCAATTCAAGAGTTGAAAGCTCTTGTACCTGTGAAACAACGTAGACCACGTTGTTTCAAGAAAGAGGTAAAAGCTGAGACAGTAGTTATACCTGCTGTTGACGCTCCTGTTGTTGAGCCTGTTCAAGCACAGGCCTTTGAGCCAGAAGCTGTACCTGTAAATAAGGTGCTTGCACCTGTAGTTAATGCAGGTGCATTAACAGCAGCAGCAGTAGCAGTTGGTCTTGGACCGATTGCGCCTGCAATTGCTTTTGCGGGTGCTGCAGGCACTGCTCTCCTTGGAGAGGAGAAAGGTGCTATTGCTGCTGCTGTTGCTGTTGCAGCTGGTGGGGTTTGTGCGTTAGTGGGAGGTGGTGTTATAGGTGTTCTTGGTGGGGTTGCGTTAGCACCTATTGCAGGTGTAGCTGTGATTGGAGGTGTTCTTAGCATAGTAAGAAGATCATAGATTTAGAGTTATCGCTCCCTTGTTGGGGGTGATGACTCTAAATACTGGTCCCTTATTTTCAATACCTTTTAGCAAAGGGATTAGACAAGACGACTAGACTAATCAAACCTTTTTTAATTTCTCTACTTTAATAGCCTTTATTGGTTAGTAGAAGTTCATCTCGCCTGCGGGTTCAAGAGATGTTTCTTTCTATGAGGCGTGTAGCGAGCCTTAGTAAACAAGCTACCCCATTTAGTGTTGGGAACCCATCTAGACAATGACGTGGTTGTTGTTGTTATTGGATGGTAAAGACATAGCCACGTAAGGAGGTTATTATGTCGAGTTATCTTATTGAACCCACAGGGTTGAATGTAAAGCTTACTTCGAAAGAAGATAAAGCAGAATTTAAATTCATTGATGCACAAGCATCAAGAGAAGGACAAAAGCTAAGTAAAAAGTATGCGAGAAGAAATAAATTTTCAAATGCCCTAAAAGCCAAAACCAAAGCATCAGAAACTTTCAATAGTGCATTGAAAGATTTCAATGACTCAGTTAATGCCATGTTTCATGGCAATACGTTGGTAGACCCAGCTGAGTCATTGAAATATGCACTTATTGCATTAGAGGACGTAAAAAACACAACTTCTAAAGTTGAAGTTCTACGTGAGGAAAAAGATGCTGCTAAAGCAAAAGCTCGTAAAGCCAAAGCAAAAGCTAAAAAAGCTCTCAAAAGAGCGAAATCTAAGTTGCTATCTGCAAAAGCAAAAGGTAGTAAAAGAAATATTCAAATTGCCGAAAAGCATTTAAAAAACCTTCAGCAAATTGCTTACGAAAAACAAAAGGCGAAAGAAGAAGAAGCCAAGCGTATTGCTGCTAAAGAAGCCAAATGTATTGCGGAAGCTGAATTAGCTCTAGTAAAAGCCTTTAATAAATTTAAGGCAAAGAAAAATAAAATTAATGTAAGTGTAGTGCATATGATAAATACTACACCCTTTAAGTCCAAGTCAAAAGCTAAAAAAGCTTCTACTGAAGAAGTAGCTAAAGCAAAAGTAAAAGGTGCTGCTAGAAAAGTTCCTAAAGCTCATCGTAAAGCTATGGAACTTATTCCTTCAAAAATTGCTCAATTTTGTATGGGCTTCATCTTTGAGGGAGTTGATGGAGTTGAACTTCCCGAAACCCCTGTTAAATCCTCAAAAAAAGCAATAGCTAAAGCAATTAAAAAAGCTAAAGCTAAAGCTCGTCTTGCAGCAAGAAGAGCTATTGTAAAAACTGCTAAAAATGCTACAGCACTAATCAAAGGTGCTAAAGTCTTAGCAAAATTAGAATTAGCTAATAGGCTTAATCAACAAGCCTATGCTTTAGAAAGTTCATTCGGAACTTTCAACGACACGATTCAACGTCAATTTGCAAGACAATGCATTAAAAGCATGGGATTGCAAGCAGCATTTATGTCAGATGGCAATGATGTAGTTGATAATACAAGTAATCTTCAAACCTCTAACACTACCGAAAGGGTAGTAGAAACGGAGAATCAGTCTATGAAGACTGGTAATGAAGAAGTTGAAATTCACGGTGAAAAACCGTTTGATGAAAATGAAATGAATGCATTTATAGAAAATGCAGGTCGTTACTATGAATCCTTAATTCGAGAAATCAAAGATGCAACTAATTCATCTTTGATGGCAAAACCCAGAATCACCATTAAGTTGTTCCCATCAAATGATGGTGATCTAACTGGATTTGAAGGTCAGTTATACCATCAAAGAATGCCGAAGATCACCATTGGAAGTTCATTCCAGTGGGCTTCTGCCTTTGAAGCACAACGCAACCAAATGATCGATTGGGTTGCGGAAATGATGGCTAGTCAAGATACTGATAAAACATACGAGGAAATAAGGGATATTGTAGATACACAAATATTCCCCCTATCTAAGGAAGATGTCATCTATGTGCAGAACCTGGAAGATGCTTCTGGCAACAAATGCGATGATAAAGTCGTAAAGAGTGTTTTGAAGAAAGCTGGTTACTATCCAGTAACGCCTGGCTTATGGCTAAAGGAAACCTGTAAGTGGGCACAAAATTGGATTGCATCTAACTTGGGCAATGTGAAGGAGCAAAGAGATCGTGGTCGTGGCATGGCAACAACTCCAATCACTAATAGATTGGACAAAGACAAGGATGGGAATGTCATTCTTGTTATGACTTATGATTTCAGCAAGTATCAACTTGAAGCTGATGGTTCAAATCGAATGAGTCATGATCTCAATACTGTCTTTGAAGACAGTATTGTACAGGCTAGATGCCACAACCAAATCAATGCAGGAAAACTTCAAGAAAAGCAGTACTCAGGTTTTCAGGGCAAGGGTCTATTCTACAGAGTAGAGGAGTGGGGCTTGCCAACAAATGGAAACCGCATCTACCGCCTTGTAAATAATAAAGGTGAAGGTGCAGTACCATGTATAATGCTGGATATAGGTAATATTAAAGGTGGAAACACTGAAGGTATTAAAAAGGCTGTTGCCAACCTCAAAGAAGGTGAAATGCTTTGCCTTAACAATTGGGGTGGAGACTCTGAAACAAAATTGTATAGCAATCCAGAAAATGGTGAAGTCACCGTACTAGGTGGTACCATTGCTGTCGACAGTGATGGTACTTCCAGTATCTCTTGGCAGGATACTGCACTTTACTCTATCGACACGATGGAGAAAATGGTTTCCTACTTTGACAAAGAGCTTTCACGCAAAGCAAAAGCATTTTACACTTATCAAGGTGATACTCTACGTAGTATCATCAAAAGTAAGGAGTTCTTAAGTGCTGCTGCAGCTCTCAAGGTAAACAATCCAAATACTGTCAACAGAACAGTATTTGGTGCTAGCCAAAAGATTAAAACCAAGTATTGTGAGCAAATCGCAATGCCTGGTAGCATTACCATTGCTAAAGACGATTATATTAAAGGTAAAGGTAAAAAGAAAAACAAATTCTTTACTGAAGAAATCAATGGAGTAACAATGTACGGCTGTGCCATAAGGCGTACGCCTCAATTGTTTCATCAATGTATCTTACATACTTACTATGTAAGTCATACGATGGTAAAGAAAACTATCAACAAATTTGAAAAATATCTTGCTAACCCAAATGAAGTAAAGCTTGAAGGTTACTTCAAATGGATTGCTGATCAATTCAAGGAATGGATGGATCAAAGCACATTGTTTGATGATGGCTACTGGTCAGAATTTAAAGGCAAGCATATTGAATATGCTATTGAAGCCTTCAAAAGAATGGCAACATCATTCAAATATAGTCCAGAATTAATCTGGATGTCGAAAGATAATCAAGATATGATTCAGGCTGACTCTGATGGTGATCGTATTTTGTTCACTATGAAGAAAGCCTTAGTCCAAATGGCTAAATATCATGTAGAGTCTATAAAAGACTTACCCATGATAAAGCCAGAGGTTTCTAGTGAAACGCCACTTGATGGTGGCGACAGAATGAAGAAAGTAAAAAACATCAGACCATTTGACTATGATGCTGATGACGATAATATTATTGATGATTATATTTGTGCGAAGGATGGTGGCATGGGACCTGTAGGTTTCATCATTAACCTTTGCTCAGTGGTACTATCGAAAATTTCTTGGTCTACAAAGGATGGCCAATGGGGAAGTCATGGTTATACATGGGCCTTTAAATTCTTTGCATTTCTTGTACTTCTTGTACAAAACTGCATAGATCGTGTAAAAAAACCTTACGTTGTTGCAGCGTTGAATGGTTGGTGGGAAGTTGATACCTCTAAGATCATGGTTGGTGGGAGAGACTATGAAGAGGTAACGACTCGTGAAACCTGGCCTACTATGGCTTTAGGCAATGAAATTAAGCAAGTGCAATCAAGATCATCTCTAGATGAGATGTACAATCTTGCAGGTTTAAAGTTATTCGTCTGTTGGACAATTAATCTTGTTAAATTGAATTACAAGTTTGATTGTCCTGATCAAATGATGAAAGACATCAATAGTGTTGCAAAAGCATTTGCTAACAGCACTGATGAGAAACCATTAAATTGGCAAAATGTAATCAACATTTTTGGTGATCGTATTGATAATCTTAAGAAAGAAGAACTAGAAGGAGGTTGGGTTTGGCCTGATCGCCTCTATGCTTGGAAGCAAGAGGCTTCATTAGACGTTGCATTGACTGATGCACCGCCTGCATTGAATTGGCTAAGTGAATTAGTTGTAGATACGTTTAATAAGGTAAAAGTTGACAAGGGTCTTGTTGGTCAACCATACGAGTTGGTTAGAGAATACTTGAGTGCAAATAAAAACACTAAGTCTTCTCTCCAAGCTGGAGTTTGGTTCTGTAAGGACTTGTTCAATGCTTTGCAAGGAAATAGAGGTGCAGAGTATGATGAGATGGCCACCTCTGAGTATTATAATGCTCAAGCATCTTATGATGCTAACAAACATCTCAAAGATCTCAAAAGAGCCTTTGAAGATGTTGAAGGCGATAGTGCCATGCATAATTTGGCATTTAAAGCCTTGAGAGGAAATGATGTCAAGGAAAGAAAGGAAGCAGTAAAACAGTTTATGATTGCGTTACTTCGTTCATGGTTGACAGGATACCAAGAATGGTTACGTATCAGAAAGCCATTCGAATGGTTAAAGAACACTGTTACAGACAAAATGTTTGAAACCAATCTACAAGCAAAGGATAAAGGAGACAAACTCCTTAATTCTCTTGCAGAAGCGTTGAAGATCAACGCGATTAAAGATGATTGCTATACTGCAGCAGCAGTTAAAAAGCAAGAAGCTTTAGTTAGTTGGTTGAAGACATGTCCTTTAGATCCAAAAGATATCGAGACTGTTACAGGCTTCGGTCAAGTTGCAGTGAATAATTTCTGCAATTGGATTAACAGAAGCACAATGTCTGATACTACAAAGCATTGGACTGAAGTCTTATGGGAGGAATGGATCCCTGCATTGGAAATCCAAGCTGAGCTTTCTGAAGAGCAAGATGATAAAACATCTCTTTACACTGAGACTGAAGCGATTGATGGTTTAGTAAAACTCGTTATGAATAATGATGAAACAGCTATCATTGAATCAATTAGAGCACAAGCTAAAATGTTCCTTGTAATGACAACGAACACTGAGAAGCTTTCAGCTAAAAATGCTGAAAAGCTTCAAGCTTGTATTGATTGTAAATCATTTAGTGCTCAACAAATAGCACGAGCTAAAATTGGTTTACTAAAGAAACAGAAGTTGAACAAGTTTGATAAGAAATACATTGTCAAGATGGTTCAACCAATCATTGCAGGGTTACGACTCAATGATTGGCTTGATAGCTGGGTTACATTAAAGAGTAACTTTAAGAAGAAAGAAGAAGTTTTAACAGATTGTCTTCTAAATCAACGTTCTTTTACTAGAATCGTTGACGGAGAAACAGTCTTGAAGACTTATAAGTCTTTGAAGTCGAAAGTGGTCTATCCTGTAGACCCTAACTTGACAGCAACGATTGCTTCTGAATTCTTAAAGGAAAGAAGCTTCTATTTGTTAATGAAACAAAGCTCTTTGTATATAACAAGTAGTGGAGAGTTCAGAGGCTCTAATGCACAGCGTTGGGTCTTGTGGTCTAAGCCACAAGCTGAATACAATGGTGATAATTTCAATACCATTTACAATCAATGCTTGACAGGTATTGGTATTGGTCATTGCTTTAACCCTTCTATGCTTGAACTTATTAAAAGCATAGTTCAGAAGCAGGTGGATGCAGGTAATGATCCTGATGGCTTAAATGAATTGAAGTTATCAGTCATAAATGATGTGCTTAATAAACAAGAAAACTTCATTACAATGACTCAAAGCTCTTTAGAGAATAAACCTCTTTCAAAGGTTGAGACAATCAAAAGACAATACATTAACAAAAATGTTTGTATTCCTTACCATTGGGGTGGCAGTGCAAAAGCAAACAACAAGTATGGACGTAGCTCTGTTTATCGTTCAACTTTCCGATTTGTTTTTAGCATCCTAGGTGCTCCTGGTGAGAAGCAAACGGACAACGAAAAGGCTTTAAACTTCAAAATGTTTGAATACTTAACTGATTCAACATTTAGAAAGAAAGTAGTAAAACTAGATGATATTGCGATGGATGGAAATGGCATAGAAAATGCTATTGTCGAAGCATTAACATCGAAAATTAATACTACTTCAAATATAGTAGAAAAGTCTACTTACCAAAAGCAACCTCGTTGTCCCTGGACAATGCCAGGGTTCTTGATGGTCTTTGTTGATGGTAAAGCTGAATGGATGAAACCATTGAAATCACCAAATCCTGAAAAGGTTGGTTCAGTAGAGGCAACAGATTACAAAATCATTAAATCTGTTACTCCAGATGGTTTCTTCTTAAGTTATTATAATAAGAACGAACTTGATGAAGGTGGTAATCCTAATTTAGTTAAAGTTGTACCCTTTAGAGCTAAACCAGTTGGTAGCACTAGCTGGGATGCGACTATGGTGCATCGTAGTATTAGAGGCAGTATTAATAAACTCAATGGTATGAATGCACCTTGGATTATTGCTTCTAAGATTCGTTCTTGGAAAGATGGTTGTTTTGATTTAGTTAAAGATAATGATTTGAAAGAAGCATTATCTAAAGCTTATCAAGATAACCCTGATAGGTTTAATAGAATGCTTGCTGAGTACTTGCTTGGCATGCTTCATACCACTTCATTGATTGACACTTACTCAGTAAGTAAGTTTGATGAAGGAGAGTATAAGTTGTCAGCAAGAATGGCTACTAAGGTGCCATTCTTCTTGAAGAACTTTGCGAGAAGCTGCCACGGGGTAGCACCTGAGATTAGCTTAGGTGATAATGTAATCGACTTATTGTTATCTCAATTTGGAGGTAAATAGTATATGAATGTTAATCTTCAAGCCCTAAAATTGTTTGGTCATGAGAACTTTTCAAAAGTTCTCAATGCTGGCATTGAAATTAATAGCGAAATGATTGAGTTTGCTACTCAATTGCGTGCTCAAGATGTAGGTATTGATGAAGCAATCAAAACACTACAACAGCTGTTTCCTAAGCAGCAATCTGCTGTAGTGCCAGGGAACGTGTACTACATCAACCAGCCTACAGTTGTTGTTTACGGCAATGTAGATGGTGGATCAATTCACAATGGTAGTAGTAGTAGTACTGGTAATAGAAAAGCTTCTTCTTCACCTTCACCTTCACGCAAGAAGAACCCCAATGGAGATTGGGTCTTTGAAGGTGATAGAGTTTTTCTAAATACTCAGTGGCATAAAGCTGTTACTGATTGTGAAATACCTCCTGTAGAGGGAACCATTATTATTGAAACAAATAGTAATGGTACAAAAAAGAAAGTGGGCTATTACAGTTCAACTTCTTTATCCTTGAACGGATTTAAGGAGTTTCACAATGCAGCCTCTTCTCCTACATTGAAATATGGCAAGGGGCCTGAGGGATACTACTATATCAAAAATAGTATACTCTCAGCTTTGAGCTTTTTAGAGGGTAATGAAGAAGTTGTTGAAGAAACTGAAACTACTACTAGTAATAATACATCTACTGAGACTGATGTTACAGTCAATCTTGAGGATATAAATATTGACTTCTAATCAATAGAAGTCAATAAACGAATAAACGAATAAAACCCCATAGCCCTGTAGGGCTTTTTTTTAATTCTTTTCTTTAATAGTACTCTTAATTTACTCCGCCACAACTCCGTTGTGTATCTCTATTACTCCGTAATAGAAAGGCTTTACTCCGTAAAGCTATTCCTGTTACTCCGTAACAGGACACAACTAGCGTTGTGTGATGCAATGCATCTCCGTTGCATTGCTTGTGTGTGCTGTAGCACACATATGCTCTGCATTGTGCTCTGCACATTTTTTCGAAAATTGTATAGTATAAAAATACATTACAACAACAAGTTAATACTTCTTAAATAAAGTGTTAATCACTTTTAGAGGTGGACTTGGAATTGTATATGGAAGATAGTACTATCAAGGTTACCCTGCCTCGTTAAAGCTAATGATGAGGAGTGGAGTAAAGAGAAATCGTTCTTTATATCTTGGGTAGCAGCGTTCTGCTTCTGGTTTCATTCGTGTTACTATAAAAGTGAAGCTATGACGTTACGTGCAACCAAGCATTAAGCACCTTTAGCAGTTTTTGGGTGTGGTGGCACTAAAAAAAAATTTAATGTGGGAAATCAAATCTTTATATTATTCTAGAAAGATATAAGGTAGCCCTGGATGAAAAGCCTAAAAATGATCAAACCGCAAAAAAGAGCTGAATTGCCACTCTTGCGAATAAGCTAGAAGCACAGTACGAAAGTGAAGTGTGGAAGCAAATAGTCAATGCTATTCATTAACATGGAATAGAATTATTAAGTTAATTCGGCATTGAAAGGGGCTACCCCCCTAGGCGGAATGGACTACCTGGACAAAAAAAATCCAGGTGACTTTACTTTTATAGTAACACGAAAGTGTGAAGTAAAAGTAATGGGAGTTCGATTCTCTCACCGTCTATTATAGTTCGTACTAGTCAGACGAGACTCGATAGGAGTTTTGTTTGGCTAGATTTCTTATGTTCACAAAAAAAGGAGTACTTATGAGTGAACAAACCCCCAAGCCTACCTCTATGGTAGGTCTTCTTATTAGCCGTGGTATTGATCCTACCACAGCTGACAAAAGCGTTGTGACCAACTATAAGTTGGTTGACAATGAAACAGCGAACGGCCATTCAACCGGCCGTTTCGTTGAACTCACTGCAGAGGGTGTAGAAACCCTTTGTGGAGAAGATCAAGTGCCTGAACCCTTACAGGCACTCTTGGATCTAGGAGTCAAGCTTCGTTTTATCGAAGCAGACAACTCCTATGTTGAGGCAAAGTCATCAGGGCTTGCTTCGATAATAGAGCAAATGAAAGTCTTAGGATAATCATTTGTTCCTCACTCGTTCCCTTAGCGAGTCTGTGTAAATAACTAAGGAACTTTGACATCACTACAGCATGTCAAGACAAGACCAGACCAGAAGTAAAAAAATAAAATATAAAGCTGGATCAGTTCTTTTAATGTTGTAGTGGTAGATAATTTGTATTTAAAGCTTTTTGACTTTTTGGAAAGGAGAGTGATATATGAGGCTTTAATAAGGGGTGAGAGATCGCAGCCCCGATACTTGTAATTAAGTGCGGTTGTTTCTCCCGAAGAGGGCGTTGAACTCATACGAAAGAGTTTTAGTCGAGTCTCCTGGCTATAAAAAGGAGGCGTCAGAATATGGTCTGAACTGAGAAAAAAGACCCGCGTTTGCCCAGCGTTAAAGGGAGTTACATGTCAGCTTAAACATGTCGGTATAGTGCACATACGAAAGAGTACTCGGTTAGTATCAGGTCGTGATTAAAGATACAAAAGTCCTCTCAGAGGCATTTATCCTGTGACTGGTGTATACACACAATGTGTATTAGGGGTTCGATTCCTCTACATGGTTTTGGTTTTACTTGTTTCCTTAAAAAATAAGTGACATTACTACATTGTTTGGAAGGGTGTAGTAAAAGAGGAGAAAGAGTGGGTGTATGTAATACACTATGTCGACACACTCTACTTCCAACTAGCTAGGGACTAGAAAGACAGGCTAGTAATGTCAGTGTGACGAACTGACATCCTTCTCTTGAAGAAGGAATTAATCTGCACGGCCCGGCAGATCGTTAGGTGGAAGTCCCTTCTTGCTTGAACTAATCAAATAGTTCAAGCAAGAAAAATCTCACTCATGTAGCAAGCCTTGACGAGGCGAGTGAGCTAGGTTCATTAGAATCTCTAGTTGTTACACCCCCCTATCTATCTTTATTGTTTTTAAAAAGGAGCAAAACATGATGTTTGCACTATATGGATCACTGGTTATTTTTTTTACGTTTTCGTTAGTAGCTCTTTGTGCTGAAAAGAAAAGTAAAAAAGTAGAAGAAAAAGAAAAGGAGATTGACGAGATTTCTGTCTTACAAAAGCAGATTGATGAGTTGATGGCTGAAAACGAGGTTCTAAAACAGCAAGCCTTTGAGCTTGCTGTCAGGAATAAGGCGGAAAGGAGGGCGAAACAAGAGGCCCAGGAAGAAAAAAATATAGCAAGAAGGGAGCTAAACGCTACCCAAAGGGAATGGGAGGAAACGTTAGAAAAAAACGAGGACATGAGGGCTAGTTTAAAAAAGCATCAACAAGCAGTCAAAATGTTTCTTGAATTAGCAGAAAATTTTGAGGACATAAAATACTATCTCGATCCAGAGGGCTATAAAACAGCCCTCTATAAATAATA
>Ga0181591_10004365_pt1 | contig 12288 bp, 9 predicted proteins | sample 071ome_33_FD_133757 | JGI IMG/M metagenome (GOLD analysis project Ga0181591, IMG submission 133757) | Coastal salt marsh microbial communities from the Groves Creek Marsh, Skidaway Island, Georgia - 071412AT metaG (megahit assembly) | ecosystem: Environmental > Aquatic > Marine > Intertidal zone...
AACACAAGACCAAAGCAGAAACCATCATTTGGTAAATTTAATTACATTCGGAGAAGGATGGCACAACAATCATCACCACAATCCGGCTTCATATGAGCAAGGCGGATATGAATGGTGGGAATGGGATTTAAACGCATGGATAATAAAATTAATAAAACAATAGACGAGATAAAAGAATTAGCCAAAGGCGATGCTTTTTGTATTCTGCCTTGGATACACATGCACCCATGGCCCGATGGAAGAGTGTTTACTTGTTGTTTAAGTGAGCATCATAGCCCTATCGGTAATTTAAATGAAATGGATCTAGACGAATGTTACAACAGTGACAATATGAAAAAGTTTAGATTAGATATGTTAAACAACAAAAAGATTTCTAATTGCACAAGGTGTTACGAACTAGAAGACATTGGGCATGATACTTTGCGTAAAAGAAGCAATAGCGAATTCATAGAAGAAAAGTTTGCATACCATAACAACAAAGCAGAAATAGTACAACAAACAAATGAAGATGGCAGTGTAGACAAAGTACACTTAACATATATGGATATACGTTTTAGTAATATATGTAATATGAGATGTAGAACATGCGGTCCTGATTTAAGTAGCCAATGGTTTGAAGATGCAGTTGACAGTAAGTTCAATAGAACGCCTACACAAAAGATTTTGCAAATCAGAAAAGGTAACACTGCATTCATGGAACAGTTCGATCCATACTTAGATACAGTAGAAAAAATATATTGGGCAGGCGGTGAACCACTCATAATGGACGAGCATTGGTATATAATGAACAAGTTAGTTGAGATGGGCAGAACTAAAAAAGAAACACCTATGAGAATTTTCTACAACACAAACTTTAGCAAGTTAACATACAAGGATCAAGATGCTATTGAATTATGGAAAAACTTTGATGAAGTAAGTGTAGGAGCAAGTTTAGATGCTGGTTGGGAAAAGGGAGAGTACTTACGCAAAGGCACTATATGGAGTGAGACCTTAGCAAATAGAGAACGCATGAAACAAGAACTACCTGACAAAGACTTTAACATTAGTTGTACTGTGAGTATGTTCAATGCATTAGACGTTTGTGACTTCTATAAAAATTTATGTGAGATAGGATTTATAGAGCCTAAAGACTTTGGTGTTAATATTTTATTAGGCAAGCATGTACACAGAGCAACTGTATTGCCTGAACACATGAGAAAGCAAGTACAAAAGAAAATTGAAGAAACACTAGACTGGATCGGCGACAGAGACACTGTTGGTCGTGCCACAGACACATTTAAAAGTTTACATCAATTTATGGATGGCGATGATAGTCATTTGTTATCAGATAGTTTACAAGAATGTAAAGAGATGGATAGGTTTAGAAGTGAAACACTGTTTGATGTATTCCCTGAATTAGAAGAGTTAGCACCATACTACGACGAAGAGAAAGATGACTAGACCAGAACACTTTTGCATACTGCCTTGGATTAATCAAGAGGCTCGTACCAACGGTGAAGTTGGTGTATGTTGTGTTATGCAAGAAACAGCACCAGGAATAAATCTAGCAGATGGTAATACATTAAAAGATGCATGGGACAGCGAGTGGCTTGCAGATTTAAAAGCAGACTTCTTAGCAGGTGAGAAACCTAAAGCATGTTACAACTGTTGGAACGAAGAAGATGCTGGCATAGAAAGTAAACGTTTACGTGAACTTAAAAAGTTTCCACATCATTTAGATAACTTAGAACATGCTAAACCTAAAAGCATGGATTTAAAACTTGGAAACATTTGTAATACTAAGTGTAGAATCTGTACAGGCTTTGCAAGTAGTCAATGGGTGCCAGAAGAAATAGAACGTGATGGTGACACAAATCAGTTTGCACACCTTATGGGAAGACTTGGACGTTGGCCCGAACTAAATGAAAAATTTTGGGACGACTTAGAAAGTCAGATAGAAGAAGTAGAAAGTTTAGAGTTCTTTGGAGGTGAGCCGTTTTTAATTAAAAGACATTTTGATATTTTGCAGACATTAGTAGACAAAGGCAGAGCAAAAGATATTAGTTTAAGTTATAACACAAACGGCAGTATATATCCAGAACAACACATAGACTTACTAAAAGAGTTTAAAGATGTACAAGTGTTCTTTAGCATAGACGGAGTAGGCGAAAGATTTAATTATATAAGACACCCACAACAGTTTGATGAAGTAATGGAAAACTATTGGAAGTTTAAAAACACAGACTTTATAAGAACAAACATATTTTACACTGTAAGTATATTTAATATAATGTATATGGACGAGTTACTACAGTATCAAATGGAACATAATATTGAAACTGAGATACATTTTAATATGGTGTATGTACCACAACACATTAGCCCTAAAGCACTACCTAAGAAAGCAAAGGAAGCCATTACAGAGAAGTATAGGACACACAATGATCCTAGAATACAAAGCACATTAAACTTTATGAATCAAGAAGACTATGATGGGTATATGGACGAGTTTGTTAGACAAACAAGTTTTAGTGATAGGTATAGAGGAGAAAGCATTGCAAAAACTTTCCCTGAATTATACAAACACGTTAGACCGTGGTTTGAAAAAGAAAACATCATGGAGTTGCAAGAACAAATGCAATTTTTAAAAGCAGGTGATAAGCATGACAGACTATAGTAAAACATTTTGTCCTTATCCTTGGATACATGTAATGACACAGCCAAGCAGTACTGTAAACTTTTGTTGTGTTGCTAATGGTCAAATTAAAAATGATGACGGCAGTATATTGATGCTTAACAAAGGCGATGATATATCCACAGTGTGGAACAATAACCATTACAAAAAGATTAGACGTCAAATGATAGAAGGCGAACGTGTAGACGGATGTGAACCGTGTTACGATTTAGAAGATTTAGGCATTCCAAGTTATAGAGAAAACTATATCAAAGATTGGATGGGCTTCCACAGGAATGCAGAACAAATAAAAAGCATTGTGGATAAAAGTATTGACAATGACTATGTTGTAGAAGAAAGTCCGCAGTACCTAGATTTCAGACTAGGCACACTATGTAACCTACGTTGCAGAATGTGTCAAAGTCAAAACAGTAGTGCAATCTACAAAGAATTAAAAGATGAGGAATTATATAGTGAAGAAGAAAGAAAGTTTATCGTGGAAACAAGTCATTGGAATGACTTTAGCGATTACACTCAGCCTTGGTTTGATGATCCTGGGTTTTTACGGACAGTGGAAGTATGGTTGCCTAACGTCAACCGCCTTTACTTCACAGGGGGTGAACCTACAATTATACAACGTGTGTATTGGATCTTAGAAAAATGTATTGAACTAGGCATTAACAAAAACATCGACTTAGTATTCAATAGTAATATGACAAACATACAGCCTAGGTTCTTAGATTTAATTTCACAGTTCAGAGATGTACTGATGTGTTTGAGTGTTGACGGTTATGGTGACACAAACGAATATATTAGAAGTGGAAGTACATGGAGCATAGTGGATAAACATATCAGAGACTATGCAAACTCTGATGTAGTAGGTAATATACTGTTTAGCCCTGTAGTACAAATATATAATATATTAACAATTACAGAGTTACTTGACTATGCAGAAGAAATATTAAAAGACACAGGACGTAGAATTGATATAAGTTTCTTATTAAACAATTATCCTAAATGTTTAGACATAAGAAACTTGCCTAAAGGTATAAGAGTAGAAGCACAATTAACATTACATGAATGGTTGCAGAACAGTACATACTTCGACGATGATGAGCGTAATAGACAAAGTGTATTAGGATTAATAAATGCATTAGACGATGACAATGTTAACGAAGATGCTGAAGAACAGATGCAAATTTTTAGAAAGTATACAGAACTGTTAGACAGCAAACGGGATCAAAGTATCAAAGAACAACTACCTAAACTATGGAGTAGATTGCAATGGACATAAACAGTAAAAAGTTTTTGTATGTATCAGGTTGTAGTCATTTAGCAGGCAGTGAGATAATCAAGTTTGGAGATACAACAAGAACACAAGAAGCAGTAAGTTTAGTATGGCCAGGCTTACTTGCTAAAGATTTTAATTTAAATTATTTAAACGAATGTATTGCCGGCGGAAGTAATGAATACATTTTACGAAGTACTATACACTTTGTTAGTAGATGGTTAGAGCAAGGCAGAGACCCCAAAGACTTGTTAGTAATAATAGGTTGGACTACAAATGAACGATTAGAATTTACTCATGCATGGAAGGACGGGCAAAAGCCACAACACTTTCATTGGGCAACAGGGTCTGACTGGACCATGCATTATAGAGATGGTAAAGGCCCTAATTTTGAGAATTGGTTCAAAGCATTACAACTATATCATACCGACTTTGACTTCGGTGCAATAAAACGTATTATAAATATAATACTGCTCGATAGTTATCTAAAAAGTGTAGGTGTTGAGTACATACAAACTAGCAGTTGTGCAAAGATGGATCAAGCACAATGGGAGTTTTTACAAATTAAACATTTGCAAGAACAGTTTCCGTTTGATACATACTACGAACCATATGATAGTTTTGTAGACCAGTACAGAGATACACACAAAGAACATTTTTCCGATTGGCTACATGCTGATAAAGTAATACATCAAATGTATTACGATAAAATAAAAAATTTTATAGTGAGCGAATATGAGTAAAGATAAAGACGACATGAATGGATTAGGCCCAGCAGACAAAGTCATAGATATGGGTGACCTTTATGGTAATCCAATTCCGGATAAAGAAAAGAAGGAAGATAAGCAAGTTGACTTAGATGATATCGAGTTGTCAGACGAGGAAGAGGAATTGCTTAAAAAGAAATTAGAACAAATTAGAAAGAGCGATCCGTTTATTTACAGATGAGAATATTAGGTATAAGTTCAATGTTCCATGACGCAAGTGCATGTGTCATAGAAGATGGTGATATATTATTTGCTGGTCATTCAGAAAGATACAGCAGAGTAAAAAATGATGCATACATCAATAAAAAATTAATTGCTGATGCTTTAAAGCATGGCTTACCAGATGTAATAGTATTACATGAAAGCACAAGATTAAAAAATAAAAGAAGATTAAAACAATTTACATGGAGCAGTATTAAAGCGGCTATTATGGAAATAACTGCAGAAGAATGGATTGCAAAATTTTATCCACAGTTAAAACATATCCCTTTAACAAATTGTTTACATCATGAAAGTCATGCCGCGGCAGGTATACTAACAGCACCTGACAGTTTTAAAGATGCGGCAGTGATAACAATTGATGCTATAGGTGAGTTTCAAACATCAACTATTTACAGATGGGAAACACATCGTAGCGGTGAAACAAGAATGCAACTGCTACATGATACAAAGTTTCCAAATAGTTTAGGTTTATTTTACAGTGCCGTAACAGCGGCGGTAGGACTAAAGCCTATGGAAGATGAATACATACTAATGGGAATGGCGGCTTACGGCAAGCCTGTGTATGTAGATAAAATTAATAAAGAGTTGTTTAAGCATCCTAATGCAACAGACAACTTACGCGAATGTTTACATACTATTGACATGGCTAAGGGCTTGCCTAAAAACTTTATGAGTGCAGAAGCATTAGCAGATGAACAGGTACAATTTGATTTAGCCGCAAGTGCCCAACAAGTGTGTGAAGAAAGAATTATGGCGTATGCTGAGTTGGCAAAAGAATATACACAGAGTGATAACTTAGTATTCATGGGTGGGTGTGCGTTGAATTGTGTTGCTAATAGTTTATTATACAGCAAATATAAAAATATTCATATCATGCCTAACCCAGGTGACGCCGGCAGTGCCTTAGGTGCCGCGGCATTATATTATCATACACAAACAAACAAAAAAGTAAATTGGGAAACACCTTTCTTAGGATATAACATAGAAGGTTCATGGCCCAAAGAAAAGTTTTTAGAAAGTTTGCGTAAAGGTGAGATATTTGGAGTAGCAAACGGTAAAGCAGAATATGGTCCTAGAGCATTAGGCAATAGAAGTTTGTTTGCAGACCCAAGAGGAGATACAATTAAAGATAGAGTAAATGAGATTAAACGTAGGCAGAAGTTTAGACCATTTGCTCCTATCGTGTTAGAAGAACACGCCAACGATTGGTTTGAAATGCCTGGTGGTGTTATAGATAGTCCTTACATGCAATTTGTGGCTAAGTGTAAACGACCAGACCAAATACCTGCAGTTGTACATGGGGATGGTACAAGCAGAGTACAAACAGTTAACAGAAAGAATCATCCAGAACTTTATCATGCTATGAGACAATGGCATGCTGAAACAGGATGTCCTGTAGTCCTTAATACAAGTTTAAACATTAAAGGACAACCAATTGTAAACACAGAAAAAGAAGCAGAGGAATTTGCTAAACACTACAAGGTCCCCGTACATGTTCGAGATTGAAAAATCATTAGCAACTGAAATCAGAAACAAAAGCAGAGAACCGTGGTTACACGATCCGAGCTTAACAGACGAAGAAAGAATGTACTACAAGATAAAAGGTGTTTGTCATCTTTGCGGTATAGATCCAAAGTACCACAAAGACGATTGTGCCTATAGTGATGTACAACTTTCATTTCAACAAATGGAACGAGAACATCAAATGTCTGTTCCAATGGACACAGGGTACCTTGCAAGAAAATTAAAATACATGAAAGAATAATGTACGACATTTTTTATATAGGTAACAATAATACACTTCAGGAAAGATTTCCATTTGCTAAGAAGATAGAATCAACAGAGCAAATAAAGTCTAATACAAAGATGTATTGGCTTGTAGACAGTAATGTTAAAGTTACTGATTGGGAAGTGTTTGAAACTAAACCAGACAAGCACACAGAAAAGTATTTGCATGTTTGGAAATGGAATAATGAGAATTATGGGGGAGTCAACTTAATACCGAAAGGGGGAAGTGATGATACTGTATGGCATAACAAAGTAGTTTGCAAAAAAGACTTTGATATACTGTTTGAAGATGCACCAGGGAACTACTTCGAACAAAATCCATACAGTACTCACGTTTGGTGTGTTGACAAAGAATACGTTTTAACTGATGACATAAACTGGGCACCGGGGAACTTTGAACCAGACTTTATTCACAGTTTTCATTTACGTGGACAACTTGAACACAAGTATCCAGAACTTGAAGGGGGAATCAAGTTGTTCCCACGTAATTGGAAAAGTGCTGACACCAAGTTTCATAAATTCTTAGATGCAAATGTTACATATCCTATACTATATGTTGCAGATGTAAATGATATGCAACAAAGAGACATATTAGAAGATGATTACGTTTGGTTAATAGACAAAGAACATTCTATAAATGTTAGAACAGTAGACTGGGTACCTAATCCGTTTGAATACAATTATATACATGTATTCAAGATGCCATATCAATTAAAAGAAAAATATCCTATGGCGATGGGAGGAATTAGATTAGTACCTAAAGAATGGAAAAATGCAAAAGAGAAAATACACAAAGCATGTCCTATAGAAGATGAATCATATGATGTGTTTTATGTAGACAATGAAGATTTCAATGCAGACACATATAGCGAATATGCTGAACGTAGTAAAACAAATTGGTTCTGGATTGTAGACAGAGAACACACATTTAACGGCAAGTTGTTATTTGTGCCTGCTCCACACGAACAGGATTACATACATGTATTTAAAATACCAGGTCACTTAGAAGAACGTTATCCCTTAGAAAACAAAGACGCATGGGATAATAGGTGCGGAGGTATAAGGTTAGTACACAAAGACTTTGATGTAACTAGACACAAGTATCAAGAAGATGTATGTCCTGTACGTTATGACATTTTTTATGCAGACGATATAAACGATTATGAAACACCAGCAAGGAAAAGCAGAACTAAAATGTTTTGGCTTGTTGACAGCGAACATCAAATAAACGAGGAGTTTAGATATGTACCACAACAGTTTGACCAACAATACATACAAGTATTCAAGTTTCCGGGTGACCTTGAACACAAATACCCAAAAGCAATTACAAATATCAGCGACAACAGAGCAGGAGGTATCAAACTTGTTCCAGTTAATGGGAACGGTGATGCCAAGTATATCGACCAAAACCCAGTTGGCGGAAAGATATATCCCATCATCTACACTGACAGCACAGATGCAAAGGTTGAAGAAGATACTTGGATAGTACCTACAGCATTTGAAGATATAGTAAGTTCAATCAATTGGCAACCTAGTGTGTTTGAAAAAGACACATGTCATGTGTTTGCAAATGGCTTATTAAAGTGGATGCCAGCAGAATGGAATGGGGAAATAAAAGAACATGACTTTAGTCCTGTAGTATTAGATATTGAATTTGAAAAGTTTAATACATATGAAGAAGGTTTGGAGAACAGCAGTTACAACTGGTTCTGGGTTATTGATCCTGAAGTAGATGTATTAGATGCGTTTGACTTTGGCTTTCAACCTAATGTGTTTGACGAAGGTAAAGCACATGTATGGCAGAAACTAAACCCTATTACCAATAAACAATATGATTATGGTGGTGTTAGTCTACGTCATAAACAAGAAAAAAAGGGCAGACCCAAATACATGCGTGAGCCCGCTTGTACGCAACAACCATATCCGGTATATACATTGACACCGAAAGATATAAAACGTGGCTTAGACGACGTCTATGAGCGTCTAGCAAACCGAACTAACGTAGGTATGATGTGGATAGTTGACGGTTTAGTAAAGTTAAACGAAGATTTCGACTTTACATACTACCCTACTCAGTACGATAAAGACGTTGTTCACATATGGAATCACGAAGGAACAAGCAGAACAACAGGTGTAAAACTAGTGCCGACTAACTTAACGTTTGATTCTCATGAAGATATATTACAAAACAGTTTCCCAAAACTCAAAGAAATGCCACAGGTTGCAACACATGAACCTAGTTGGCCCGTTGAAAATTTAACTAGAGCCAACGTTGAAAAGGTCAAAGCAGTGTTAAACAGACACAGTGATGTACCTTATGTGTACACAATTGATCCAGACATTGAAGTAGACAACATTGAACAACTTATACCTAACGAAGAGTTTTTAGATAAAGTACATGTATGGCAAAGAACTAACAGTGAAGGCACTGTTATAGGACATGGTGGATTGAGATTATGGCCCACAGACTTTGATATAGATTCGTTGACAGACGAACAAGTTGCTACTTGCAGTATACCAGGACAGTTAATATTAAGTGCTACTAGCGGTACACAAAAAGAGTTTCCTGTGTATTACATGACTGCTGAAGATTTAGATGTAGGCTTTAAAGCAACGTTTGAAAAATTAGCAGACAACACAGATGCAAACATGATGTGGATAGTAGAACCTTATGTTGACATAGTAGAGGACTTTGAGTTTAACTATACTCCAACTAAATGGGAAGAACATGTTGTACACACATGGCAACACAAAGGTTCAAGTAGGAACAGTGCTGTTCGTCTTGTGCCTACAAATATGCAATTCCCTAGTGATAAACACATAGAGCAAAACAGTTTTGACCATTTAAAAGAAGTGAATCAAATTGCTACCAAAGACAAAGTGTGGCCCGTTGAAACTTTTAAAGATGTTACTGTAGCAGAACTAACAAGTATATTAGACAAACATCAAGACACCAGTTTTGTTTGGACTTGTGATCCTGATGTAGACATAGAACCCACAGTGTTTGAAGACAGCATTGTGCCTGCTGTGGATAATAGAAACATTGTGCATGTGTGGCAACGAACTAACAGTGAAGGACTTGTTATTGGACACGGTGGCTTACGTTTATGGCCCACAAGTTTTACAGCAAACAGTTTAACAGAAGAACAATTAATAACATGTAGTATACCGGATCAATTGATATTGAGTGCTACAGGTGGCACACAAAAAGAATATCCCAAGTATTATCTTGACCAACACACACCAATATTGGATCAACTAGCAACCATTGACAATGACTGTGACAGCAATATGTATTGGTTAATAGATCCATACGTTACATTCTGTGATGATTGGCAGTGGGAGTTTATACCTACTAAGTGGGAAGAACATGTGGTACATGTGTTCCAAGACACTGAAGAACAGTTTAGAAGTGTGAGACTTGTACCTAAAGGCACCTTTGACAAACAGCAATACACAGTCAAAGAAATAATTAACAACAGTTTTAAAGAACTTAAAAAGGTGTACAGACAGATATCAAAGCCCACAACTTGGCCCGTGTACACATTTGGTGTTGGAGCAGTTGCAGAAGAACACGGTGAGGAATCATTGAAGTTTCAGATATGCCAGTTTGGTTGTGATGCAGAAGCAAAACAGCAACAGATGTTTTTCACAGTAGACAGTGATGTGGATGTAGACTCGGACTTTGTGTTTGCACATACTCCTCAATTGGACAGCATAAACAAAACACATGTGTGGCAAAGACTGAATCCACGTACAGGATTAACACACAGTTATGGCGGAGTAAGACTGTGGCCCAACCCACCTGAAACTGCTATGGGTACATTGACATCAGATAAGATAGAACTTAACAGAATGGACAATGGCAAAATGCAGTATGTTAAGAGTGTGGGTAGCACATACAAACCATACGACATAGTGTTAATCACATATCAGCAGAGCAACAGTGAACAGTTGTTGAGCAAGTTACCCAAAGGCACACACTTGGTCAGTGATGTGGAAGGCATATTCAATGCACACCAAACTGCCAGTAACACAGTGAACAGCAAAATGTTTTGGGTAGTAGACGGTGATGCAGAAGTAGTTGAAGATTTCAACTTCAGTCATATACCAGATGTGTATGACCAAACAGTGACTCATGTGTGGAACAGTGAGAATCCAGTCACAGGAGACACATACGGATATGGTGGCGTTAAACTGTTTAACACTGAAGCAGTGAGAAATGCTACCAGTTGGGGATTAGACTTTACCACAGGACTCAGCAGTAGATTCAAAGCAATGCCTGAGATAGCCTGTGTGACACGTTTTAACACAGATGCATACAGCACATGGCGTAGTGCATTCAGAGAATGTGTGAAGTTAACAGTGAGCGATGACGTAGATGCACCAGGGAGATTGACTGCATGGCTCAATGCCAGTGATAAACATGCAGTTAGTGGAGCAACTCAAGGCAAGCAGTTCGCTTTACAGCACCAGGGAAACAGTGAGCAATTAAATAACATAAACGACTATGATTGGTTAAAGCAATATTATGAACAGCATAACACTTAACAGTTGGAGTGAAGTCACTGACTATGTGGAACAGGGTTTTCTGCAGGTACCCAATTGGATGTTTGAACATGTGGTACAGCACAACAGTTATTACCCAGCACATGCATTCAGCAAAGGACAGTTGGCATCAAAGAGTTGGTTACTACAGCAGTTGTGGCATGCAGTGGATGAAACAATGTATCCCAATGAAGTTGCCATACTGGGAGCATGGATAGGCAGTTTGAATCCATTTTTACAGAAGAGTTTTAACCCAAACAGAGTGTACGGCATAGACTGTGATGCAGAAGCAGTGGAAAAGAGTGAGAGATTGAATCAACAGTGGGTACAAGACAGTTGGAAGTACAAGGGTGTGGTAGCAGACGTGGATCAATTGAATTGTGCAGACATGCAGTTTGAAACAGGTGGAGAACTGATTAACTGTAAACCCAATTGGATTATTAACACCAGCAGTGAACACATGAACACAGATTGGTTTCACACTGTGGCAAATGACCAATTAATCATCATGCAGACCAACAACAGTGCAGACTTTGAAGGACACATCAACCCAATGCACAGCATAGAACACATGCAGATGATATACCCATTGGAACACACACTGTTTGTGGGTGAACTGAAAACACCAGCATACACCAGATACATGCAGATAGGATACAAACTATGACCCCGTTGATGATAGGCAAACGATTAATCAATCACATGAGAACTGTGATCACAGATGAATACAGAACAGTGCCAGCAGTGCCCAACCACATGAACATACACAGAACAGAACACCCAGTGCCCAGCAAATTGATATACAGTTTAGGTCCCAAGGTCATAAAGGATCTGAGATTGCGTAGTGGATACACAGTGGCGGTGGAACAGAGTAGTAAGGGCGGCGAAAGCCACAGGCACAGTTGGAGTGCGTTCGACCGGCGCAAAGCGGCGTTGTTAGTTTACTTAGGCGCAAAGCCCACTGAACTGGGTTACACAGATCCCAGAAACAACGAGTTTCACTACAAACAAATAGAGCCTGG
>Ga0181591_10004373_pt1 | contig 12273 bp, 14 predicted proteins | sample 071ome_33_FD_133757 | JGI IMG/M metagenome (GOLD analysis project Ga0181591, IMG submission 133757) | Coastal salt marsh microbial communities from the Groves Creek Marsh, Skidaway Island, Georgia - 071412AT metaG (megahit assembly) | ecosystem: Environmental > Aquatic > Marine > Intertidal...
ATTTTAATATCTATTTGTTCAATTTGTATTGAGTTATCACCAACCGTAATCGTCTGGTCTATATGTGCTTTAGACAAATATCCAAAAATTCCCATACTGGTAATAAACATTAAGACAATAACCGCAACAGTGAGGTAACTTTTAAGAAGAAATGGTGAAACTTTCCAGTTTCTATAAAGCCATGACGCAGTTACTAGTTTACCCGCTTCTAAAACGGAACCCATTATGATTATGGGAATTTTAGCTGCTGCAAATATTGCTGCTAGACCAGCAATGCTATACCAAGCGGCAACGCCGGCGATTGCCAAGGATGTGACAAAAGTAAGAAATGTAAGCATTTGATTTTAATCCCATGAGATGTTTTTAGGAACATAATTTGCTATCTTCTTTCTAATATCCATAGATAAATCATTTACAGACGTTACAGCTTTGCCAGCACGTTTAACGTAGAAATAGTTTGAGTTTTCTATATACCTTCCGCCGCGGCCAGATTTGCGTAAATCCGAATCAACACCAATTTTATTGAAAGCAAAAACAATATCACCGTTCATATATTTTTTTAATCGATTGCCCATGTTCAATATATCTTTCATTGTTTCTGAAGCACCTCTATGAGTGTTGACAAGTATTTCTACAGGAACAACACGACCTCTTTCTGTGTCAAGGTTTTGTTTTTTGGCAACCTCAATATCGTTGACCACCCAAACAATATGGACTTTATCTTTATCATAACCAACCTGACTTGCCATTCGTGTAATTTTTTCAAGTTTTCTCAAGTCTTTCAGAGTAACATCAAAAATAATATTAGGTTTTCTTTCTGGATCGGCCATCAAAACGTTAGCGAAAAATGCCTGTTGTCTTTTGTTTGGAAACTTCATTAAATCGCCAATTATTTCGTGAACTATCCGAACATGCTCTTCATTAGACAGGTTTATATTTTTCAAGTCTATGTCAAGTTGATCTTTTACTTTTTTAATAATTGCTGGCGTTCTTATTGCTAATTGTTTAAGTTGATCAACATCGAAAACTTTGCCTTCCAAGCCTACAAGATTGTCCTTTATAAACCCTTTACCAGAACCAGCGCCGCCGGCAAGAATGACAACATTGCCAAAACGAGGATATGCTCGGCCGCCAAACGTAATTAATTTCTCGACAAGTTCTACTGTTTCGTCTTCTATGAATTCTTCGAATGATCTTAGCATATCAATTTCTCGTAAGTTGTATCACTTTATCTATCATGTTTTGAATTTGCATCGCACGATCAGGCCAGTGTATATAAGGTTTATCAGCAGTCTTTAAAAGATTTACCAATAAAGGCATGATCAGTTTTTCTAGTTCTATCAATTTGGATCTCACTTCCGTTTCCGTCACCGCTTTGACGGTATCAAACTCATTGTCTAAATCTCCCATTCTATTATTTAGACCGTTCATTGCAGAAATAAGAGCATCAACTTTCTGTTCTATTCGCAAAACATTATCGTTGATACCTTCAACATCGTCTATAATTTCTGTATTTGTAATTTGAATTTGATCGGTAGGAATTTCATCTACAGCTGAAAATCCAAAGTCATGTCCGGTCAAATATTCTGGTGGTATGGTACTCAACTAAAAAAGTCCTCAAGTGTTGCTGTTTTTTCTGGCCGCCATCCAATCGATTCAAGTATTGTCTTCAAAGGATCAAGATAAGTCTTTTCAAACTGTTTTTCATAATCGACATAATTTTCAACTTCAAACTCTTTTGGTAGAACCGTTTTAAAAGAGATTACATTCTCTTTAATTGGATTAGGCAATTTTAAATAAACAAATTTAATCTTATCTCCGGAATTAATTTTTTCATATTTTTTCTTAATAGAGTATTTATTAAGACCGTTGTTGTAAAGTATTGATCCACGTACATGAATAGGACAACCAGACTTGTACAACGTACTTGAGTCGATCCATTTTTCCATGTCTGTAACACCTCTAGGAAAAGAAATATCTTCTACCTGGGCCTTCATAAACTCTTTCTTGTACTCTTCGATACACTTCTGAGTGGTTTCTTCATCAGTGTTCATAATGACACGAATTGTTTCTTTGAGCATACGCCTACAAATACCTGGCGTTGATGACCTAACAACCTCAATACCCATAATTTTGAGTTCTGGTTCTTCATATTGCACACCCTCGGAATTATAAACATTCAGCGCGTAATGTTTTTTTGCTGTCCATACTCCTTTGTCTGCAATCACCTCACGTTTCATAATCATTTTTTGTTCGTAAGCGGACAATCGATCTGCAAGTTCTTGATACATATCATCAAGTAGCGGTTGAATTTTTTGCGTAGAAACTTTATCAAGAAAGTCTACTATTTTTTTCTTGTTTGTTTCTTCGCCAAATGTCCTTTTTACCAACTCTGACATGTTAATATAAACAGAATCGGTATCAATTGCAACAACAAAATCTTTATTTTGAGTTTTGAGTATTTTGTTAAAGTAATCGTTGATACATTTCTCGGCGCATTGAATCGTCAGCTGACCAGTAAGTGTTATTGATTCCGCAACTCTATCATCGAAATAATGAAACCATTTGTTAGACCAAGCACCAAAAAGAGAATTCATCATAATTTTGATGGCCATTTGTCTGTTATTCAACACAACAATCTTGTCGTTGTTTTTCTTGTCTTTTAACTTTTGATAAGAAATCATCTCTTTCTTGATTATCGCTCTTTCTTTGTAAAGGTCTTCGATAATTAAAGGAACAATGCCTCTCTTATTTGTTTTAAACATATCACCTCTGGCCGTAAGACAATGGTCAGTTGGTATATCGTAAGTTTTGCCTTCTAGAATTTCTTCTATACTGGTATTCAAAGTCTGATCTACGATTGTCTCTGGTGACATGTTATACTGCATGATAATATGAGGATAAAGAGAGGCTAAATCAAAACTCATTATCCACTCATGCATACCTATATGTGGTTCTTTAACAAAACCACCTTCTATTCGTTTTGATTTCTTTTTGCTACTAGCTGAAGGAGGAACTATTTTCTTTTTCTTTAGTTCATTGTATATAAACATTTCCCATATTTTTACAGTGCCAAAAGCATCACAAAAATTTGTTCTTGTTTTGTAAGCAATCGTAATCAACAAATTAATATATTGCATCTTTTCTTCTAGACGATACACAAGATCAACATCACGAATGTTGTAGTCAATATATTTTTGTGGATTCTCTTCGTACAAATTTGATAGAGTGCCGTATTGCGAATAATCAAGTTTATTTTCGCCTAGATAAACATTTGCAACATAATCTAATCTATAAGATTCCAAAACTCCTGATATGTAAGCAAAGTGTTTAAAACAATGGTGATGATCTAGGTCTTGAATTCCAACCAGTTCAAATTTTTCTGGACATTGATAATCTAAAGTATCAGAATCAATAACGCTATACCTTTTGTCAAACTTACCTTTGATTATACCCCAAGGAGAAAGTCTTTTGAATTCATTTCTGGGTAGAAGTCTGTGTATTCTCATAACGAGATATGGTATGTCAAAAAATTCTGAATACCAACCCGAAATTACATCAGGTGTATTTTCTGACCAGTGTTTAAGAAAACGATACAACAAATCCTTTTCGTTGTCGCATTGTATATATCTTACATTATCATAAACATCTTTCGAAAGTTCCGATTTTTCTCTTCGCCAACTACAGGTTGTGAATACATAAAACTTTTTATTTTTATTGCTCATTAAACATATCGAAGTTATCGGATGATTTGGTCTAGAAGGTTCTGGAAATTCATCCGGAGAATGAACCTCAATATCAATATAGGTCACATTGATTTTAGATGAATCAGGTACTAACTCTTTTTTAATAGTTAGGTCTGATATAAATTGATATGTGTAAGGTATCTTACCGTAAATATTATAATTTTCTACGTCTTTATATTTTTTGTAAAAATTATCAGCCTCTTTCATAGAATCAAATTCTATTTCAGAAACCGGGTGGCCATCTAATGTTAGATACTCGCCGGCCGAATCGTTGACAAAGAATTTTGGTTTATAACGAAACTTTCTTCTTATTTCTTTTCCGTCTTTGTATCCGCGGAAAAGAATGTTAGAACCACTTCTTTCTACCGAACTATAATATAAAGACATTACGCAATTGTTACTTTTGATTTAGGAGTGATAATTTTACCAAACATTTCTTGGTATTGAGTAATCAATTGATCATCTGGTTCATATTCACATACAATTGCAGTTTTGTAAACAGTAACAGGTTTTTTGTTTTTACCCATCAAAGCGCACCACGGCGCAAACCCCATTTGATCTTGGCCAATAGGAACGGGCGTAATAACATCTTCAACAATCAAATGATCATCGTTTCTTTCAACGATTGTACAAGCGCAGTCTTCGCCGCTTAGAAATTTTAATACTTTTATTTCTGACATGATAAACTCCTATAAGAAAGACGGGTGAAATCCACCCGTCTATTCTACAACAAAAAGACACTAAAAGTAAAGTCAAATAATGCTAGTTATTGACAAAACCATAGTCAGAACAATCAAAGATGCTGTAATACCATACAGCATGGGAATCATTCTTCTCATAATACACCTTTAACCATTCAGTTGTTGTTCTTTAGAATTAACACCAATTGGAATTAATTTCGTCTTTTTAGCTTCTGGAATAATTTTTTCCAGTCTCACTACCAAAACCCCATTCCAGATATCCGCACTATTTACAACAATATCTTCTGACAGAACAAACGTTCTGCGGAATTTACGATTTGCAATACCTGAATGAAGATATGTTTCTGAATTATCGGATTCTTTATCACCAATAACTTCAAGTTTGTTTTCAGTGATGTTTACTTCAAGATCGTCTGTTGCAAAACCTGCAACAGCAATTTCAATTCTATAGTTGTTTTCATCTTCGCGGATGAGATTGTAAGGCGGATAAGATTGTGCGTTATTCGAAAAATTACTCAGTTCATCAAATACACGATCAAAGCCAACGGTGAAAGCCGAGAAACGGCCAAAAGGATCTAAGTTACCCATAACGGTACCTCCTATGTTTAGCAAGGTTAGTTTGTAATAAAATCGAAGACCTCAATTGAGCATCTTCTGTTAGTATTTATACACGATTACACGAAAAAAGTAAAGAAAAATTAATATTTTTTACCAATATTATATTTTGCGACCAATTCCCATTTATCTCTTTCTTTGTAAGGCAACACTTTTATTTGACTCAGTGGCGCCACAGGGTCAACAGTTTTTTGTGAATCTACCAACTTGACCAAACCCCATTCTGCTAAAAGATTAGTAATGGTGTTTCTTCTCGCACGATCACTGTCACTAAAATTTGAAGGTTTTCCATCCAAAGAAAACAGTTCTTTAAAATGAACAATATAGTATTTACCTTGTTTATGTAAGATATGACAAGATTGGTAAAGTTTCATGTCTTTACGAGAAGCGATTCCAATTCTAGTCAAGGTTTCTCTGACTTTGAGAAAGTCATCTTCTTGAGAAAGTGTTACTTCAACCAAGCTATTCAAATCAAAATTCATTTTTTCCGCCCTTAAACAATCTATTTTTTATTATTGTTAATTGTTCTGAAGTAAAAATGTCTACTACTTCTTCTGCTTTCGCATAACTAAAACCATAGTATTCCATAATTAAATGAACATTTTCTTCTTTTGGTTTTTTATGCCACTTAGCAAATCTTTTGTTTTGCCTGACTGTATTTAGTAAAAAATCAAATTGTTGTTTTTTATCTAGGAAGTGTCGCTTATTCATTTCATTAGCGAGTAACACCGTATCGATAAAATAAGAAAGAGACCTGTTAGTCAAAAAAGGATCATATATTTTTTCTGCTAGTTCTGGATTTTCACTTTCAGAGATAATGTCTTTTTTCGAATAGTTTATTGAGTTTACAAAATCGAAAACCTTCATTATTCGAACTCACAATCAGCCATAACTTCGGTTAAGCAGGCCATCAGGTTTAACTCTGGATCGGCACAAAAACTTTCTTTGTACTGATAATCAGCAAGAGTAATAATCAATTGAGGTATAGATTCCTTTTTCATCGTGTGAGATGATACATCATATAGAGCTCTATATATTGAAGAGTTTTCCAAGGTATTCGTGGATACCCACTTTCTCATGTCATCAAATTTTTTGTTCTTCAAAAGATTTACAAGTTCTTCTACATTATTGTTTCCAGTCTCAGTGAGTACATTATCATCAATGTGATTACTGATTGCACTGTATCTTTGTACCTCGTTTATAACTCTTCTCCAGTCTGGAAAAAACTTAGTTATAAGTTTAGCTACAGCCTTTGGATCAAACGTTACATTTTCTTCTTTAAGAATGAAAGACAGTCTTTTGAAAAAATCTTGTGCAAGTTCAGGTCTGTCTTTTTTGGGAATGTTAAATTCGATAACACTACATCTGGAGTGTAAAGGTCCTATGATTCTATTTTTAAAATTACAAGTTAAAATAAATCCACAGACATCAGAGAACTCCTCCATAAAATTTCTAAGTGCTGGTTGAGTAGATTGAGGATTTAGATAATCAGCTTCATCAAGAATTACATATTTCCTCTCTGAAGTAAAAGAAACACTTGATGCGTATTGTTGAATGTCATGTCTAAGCGTATCAATGTTTCCATTCATACTACCATTGATCATGTAATAATCAGCATCAATTTCTGTTAACATTGCCTTTGCAAGTGTTGTTTTACCCACGCCGGGTCCACCAGAAAGCAAAAGATTAGGTATCTTTCTGTTTTCAACAAATTTTTTTGCTGCGGTTTTTAGATCACTCGTAAGTACACAATCGTCTACTTTTTTTGGTCGATATTTTTCGACCCAGAGAAATTCTTTTTCATGCATAATATATTACTCCACATTTTCATAAAAAAATTACCAAGAAGAATTTCTTTCCGCTACGATAAAATAAGACAACTTATTATCTTCTGAAGTAAACTTAGCGATACCCTTTCTACTAAGGGTAACAACATAATCTTTAGGCAAAAGTTTTAAATTCTCAACTCTAAAAACCGCCTTGAAATCAGTATCAACCGGTACATTAAGATTGAATTTAAAATTGTTCGATGAATTATTTACAACATCTTCAGCACTAATAAAAAGTTCTCCGTTTTCTCCTGAAATACAAATGTGAGGCAATTGCATTACAGTAGCAGCTCTAAGCAAACTGGAGATTCTTTTTTCGCTGAGAGAAAAATCTTCAAGTACGTCAGTTAATTCAAGTTCCTTTTCTGGAGGTAACGTAATAGTATTTTTGTTTGCATAAAAATAACGTACCGTAGAATCGTCTTGACCGAGGACGTTAAGGTTGTTTTCATCAAACGAAAATTCTGGATCTTCAAAAAGACTAACAACTGCAAGAAACTGATTTAGGTCGTAGATACCAAATTCTTTAGGAAACTCCTCTTCTACATTTGCTTTCGCAAACACGGTTTTCATTGGAGAAATGGTCGATAAAGCACTGCCACTCTGCACAAAGATAGATTGATTAATTGAAGAGAAGTTTTTCAAAACTCCGGTAGTTTCATTAGAAATTTTCATAATTTACTTTCCTTTCTTTTTTGTAGATAGGTAATCATCACCAACGGTGGCAGAAGCACCAATTTGAGCGAGATCAACAAGACTGCCACCAAACATATATGAACCCATATGCGTCAAACGCATCCATGGACACATCCACACTTTTATTCCGGCCTTTCTAGCCCATTGACAAAACATATAGTCTTCTGATAGATATCGTTTTGTTTCTTCATCAATGACACAATCAAAATAGGCCATAATTTCTCTAGAACCATCAAAGTGAGCTGTCCTCACATGATCGGGTCTATACAAAAACTCTGGATATGCTGCTGCGTATTTTTCGAAAGCAGAACGTGTCACGCACATAAATCCCGTTCCTCCTTCGAGTACTTCAACTGGTTTGTTGATTGCAATATGTCCAGAACCAGATACCGGATTAAAAACATAATCTCCGACATATCTCTCAAGGGTTTGTGGGTTTTCGTCTGCAAACCCCTGATCAACTGCTCTCTTAATTTTTTCCCACGAAATTGATTTTTTAGGGTAAGGACCACAAACAATTTCCATGTCCTTTTCTTCATCCGCAAGAACAGAAAGTGCGATAACATCTTGCGGATCAAATCCAATGTCTGCATCTATAAACATGAGATGTGTACAATCAGATCGAAGGAATTCATCTACAAGATAATTTCTTGCTCTTGTGATAAGAGATTCATTAAACAAATAATAAAATGCTAAAGGAACGCCATAGGAAGCTGCCAGTGAAGCTAGGTCTGTACTTGATTTTGTGTATATACCGGCGCACTGGCCACCGTACATAGGCGTAGCAACAAAAATACTTTTCTTTTGCAGTTCTTCTCTTGTTATTGAGATTTCAATTTGATTATCACCCATTATCATTTTTCCTATTTTCATGTACGTGAAGAGCAATTATACTATAATGTAACACCTTTAGTAAATCTTTTTCCCAATCTTTTGGTGTTCCTTTCTTACCATATCTTTGAGCGTATTTGAGAATATTTCCTATACAAAAACCTTCTCCGTGGCCACAGTCAACTATGAATTCAGTAGCTTGGAAATTATTTTTTGAATAGTGTGATTCGTATGTTGAATCGATATAATCTTTAAGTTTTTCTAAAGCTTTATCTTCACTAAATTTATAATGCATACTTCACCGATTCTTTACTTTTCTTTTTCAATCTGTTCATTTTTTTCTGTTTCTTTTTGGCGCGTTCAAGATTAATTCGATGCGATTTTGAAGTATATACAATACCGTCTAAATGATCATATTCATGTTGAAATACTCTGGCTGTTAAACCATCAAATTTAAAAGAATCCATTTTCCCTTCTTGATTTGCGTACCTCACGCGAACAGCATGAGGTCTAAGTATTTTAATGTAGAGTCCGGGAAAAGACAAACAACCCTCTTCGATTGATATTTTTCTTTCATCAAGAAAAGACGTTATTCGAGGATTAAAAACCGGTACGATATTGTTTTCATCTGCATAATTACCCATTACAAAAACACGCAAAGGAATTCCTACTTGACAAGCGGAAAGACCCAACCCGCGATAATGCATCATTGTGTCTTTTAGATTTTTAAAAAGTTCTTCTGGATCAACCTGAGGATCGTCAAAGTTGAAAGCTTCACATTTCTGCGAAAGAATAGGATCCGTGTCTTTTACTAATTTTAAAATCATTTTGCAATCCGTGAAAAGTTTTTGTGTTTTTCAAATCTAATTACGCTATGAAATTTATCATACAGTTGATCAGATTTATGACTAATTATAAAGATGTTTGCGTCCGAAGTCAAGTCATTTAGAATTTTTAAAAACTCTTCTGTACCATTAGAATCCAAACTAGAATCAAAAACTTCGTCCATCAACAAAAGATTAGTACTGACGCTGTTTCTGAGTTTTGCAATTGCTCTCCAAGTAAATAAAAGAGACAAATCAATTCTCATTTTTTCTCCTTCAGAAAAGGACGCATACGAAAAATCGTCACGAAATCTTGATCTTATTGTTTCATTGAAATTTTCATCAAGTTCAAATTGCACAAAAAAGTCCATAGCCGCTAGATACTTATTGATGAGTTTATTCATCACCGGTATATACTGTTTAATAATACGTGTTTTGATTCCGCTGTCCTTCAATATAATTGAAGCGGCTTCTAAAATCGTTCTGTGTTTTGTTAACGACTCTTTCGATGAATGAAATTTTACTAGCTGTTTTTCTAAATTTGCATGTTCCTTTTCTGCATTTTCGTTATTGATTTTTTGTGAAGATAATTTCTTCATGTCTTCTTCTATGCTCTCTATTACTTTGTCAAGAGCATTAATATCAGAATTGTTATTGTTTAATAAACTTTGAAGTTCAGATATTTTTTCTTGTATTTTTTTGATTTTTATCAATTTCTTATTTACTAATTCAAATTCTTTTTTCAGTTTTTCAATGCCTAAAGAAGCTTGGTTAACGTGAGACTCTTTATTGCTTAACACGTGATCTTTGAAGTTTTCATCAATATCCTGTTTACAAGTAGGACAATTATTATGATCTTGATAAAAATCAATGTCTTTTTTCAAATTAGAGATTTTATGATTTATTTTATATTCCAACTCTTGCATTTTTGATTTTTTAGAAGTCAAAGCATCTAATTCTAGAACATCTTGAGACCACGATTCTATTTCTTCCTGTAGTTTGATGTTTTGTTCTTGATGCTTCCTTCTTTGTATCTGAGAATTTGAAATCTTCGTTGAATATTCATTAATGATCTTTTCGTTATTTTTTTGAAGTTCTTTAATATGATTCCATTGCATTTCAATTTTTTCTTCGGTCAACTGAATTTTATAATCAACATCCAGTAAATCGGTTTTATTAATACTTTGTTTTTCCTTTAACAGAGTATTCATTGTAGAAAAAATCTGAATGTCTAACAAGTCTTCAATGACTTCCCTTCTGTGTTGCGCCGGCAATTGCATAAAAGGAACAAACGTACTCGAACCAAGAACAACAATTTGACTAAAAGATTTATGGTTTAATTTAAGTATATTTTTTTCTAAAAAATCTTGATAGTCTCTAACTGATGCATCTTGATCAATCTCTTTATTATTTTTCAATATAACAAACTTATTGGGTTTCATACCACGAATAATTTTGTATTCGTTTTTGCCAATTTTAAATTCTACTTCAACTTCTAGATTTTTTTGATTTATTGAATTTAGAAGTTGTGGTTTGTTGATTCTACGAAATGGCTTTCCATAAAGAGCGAAAGAAAGCGCATCTAAAATGGTCGATTTACCGGCACCATTTTCACCAACAATTAAAGTAGATTTTGAACGATTTAAAATTATCTCGGTAAAAGAATTACCCGAAGAAAGAAAATTCTTATATCGAATCACAGAAAAATTTATCATATAAAATTATCCAACACTTAATGCTTCAGAATATAATTCCTTAATTATTTTTTCTAGGTTTTGTTTATCAACATTTATATCAAGGCCTTCAATATATTTGTTTAATATAGTTATAGTGTCTTCTGCTTCACTAACAATGGTGTCATCATTTTCTAAATCTAGATTAAGATGATCTTCAACAACTTGAACATGTACAGGGTTTGATTTTTCAATTTTTTCCATAAACAGATCAAACCAGTAAGGATTGTTTTTTTCTCTGATAATAACCTTAACATAACATCCATTGAATTTGTCGAAGTGTTTGTTTACAATTTCATCAAGCGTTGTATTTGAATCATCATATACAACTTTGTGAAACATCCTTAATGGATTTCGAACAAACACAAGTTCTCTGGTTTCGGTATCGAAGATGTGAAAACCCCTAGGATCATTATAATCAGCCCAAGTCATTTCGTATGGTGACCCAAGATAATTAATATTTCCACTTGTACTCTTATGATGGAAATGACCACTACAAACAATATCAAATTTGTTGAATACATTGGGATCGAAACCATCATAGTTGATAGATCCTTTATGCATTTCAAATCCTTTAAGTTCTAGATGTCCAAAAAGTATTTGTGCCTTTGTTTTTTCTACTTCTGACATAAATCTTTCATAATTACCAGAACATATCCAAGGAAGAAGCATGATTTCACAACCATCTATATTAATTACTTCTGGACTATTACCGTACCATTTTATTTTTTCGTAGCCTATGGTACCATATAGTTGTTGCATGGAGTTTATTTCATTGGTGTTTTTGTAGTACGTATCGTGATTTCCAATAATCGCATGAAGAGTAATATCATTGTCAATAATAGGTTGAATAAAAATATCATGCATCGCTTTCAAACTGTTAAAATTAATAAATTTACGTCTGTCAACGATATCTCCTAGGTGAATGATAGTATCTATGTTATGATTTTTTAAATAAGGAAAAAATATTTCGCCATAGAATTTACGAAAATATTCAATAAAAGAAAGATTGTCATTTCTGCACCCGAAATGGGTGTCTGTGATTAAGGCTATACGCATATATCAACCTTTTCCCATATATCATTAGAACAAAATCTAAAAGCACCAATAAATTCAAAATCCCATTCATTTGGTGTAATTATTGATAGAAACATAGTATCTTCATAACCCCTGTGATATAAAAAATACGTTTTACCAACGACCGGAATGAATTTATACTCTACTTCAAAAAGTAATTTATTAATCTGAATTTCATCAACGAGTTCATCATACATTCTTTGAAGTTCAATGGCGCGAGA
>Ga0181591_10004385_pt1 | contig 12266 bp, 11 predicted proteins | sample 071ome_33_FD_133757 | JGI IMG/M metagenome (GOLD analysis project Ga0181591, IMG submission 133757) | Coastal salt marsh microbial communities from the Groves Creek Marsh, Skidaway Island, Georgia - 071412AT metaG (megahit assembly) | ecosystem: Environmental > Aquatic > Marine > Intertidal...
AAACTTTGGATAAAGTTTAAGTCTAAAACATTAAAAGAGGGAGTATCAATTAAAGATAAACTACATAGTCTTATGCTAGACTATGTCAATAACAAGGAGACGACGAATGCCCGCAATTGGTTTTCTTTACCCCGATGGAAGTAAAGTATCATTTGAAGACGTAAAAAAGGGCGACGTCGATATTGTTAAGATGGGTATGTCATTACCCACTTTAATTGAAATGTCGAAAGAAAGAGACCCTAATAGAAAGCCGTCTACTACTGAGCTGCTAAATGGAGCGTGTGAGTCTTATCTTAAAAGGACTAAAGAATATTATATAGACCCACAAGATAGAGCATTTTCTCTAGCAGGAACAATGCACCACGCTAGACTGGAGCAACACGAAGACGACAGACATATGTTAGAAGAGAAGTTAGAAGAGTTTGACATAACTGGTATAGCCGACTTATATGATAAGGATACTAAAACATTGTTAGACTATAAAAACACTGGTTCTTACAAGTGTGCTAAACTATTAGGGATGACATACAAATTAATTCCAGACCCGTCTGGAGCTAGGTATAAATCAAGCGGTAAGTGGGGAAAGAAAGGTTCTCCTAAAATGATTAAAGAATGGTATCGCGATGAAGGTCTAGCAGATTTTGGAGACTGGGGTTGGCAGGTAAATTGGTATAGATATCTTTTAAATAAAGCTGGATATGAAGTAGAACATATGTATATTCAGGTTACTTTAAGAGACGGAGGTCTGGCAGTATCTAGAGATAGAGGTCTAGACAAACATATTTACCTGATTGAAGTACCTAAGTACGACGATGAAGTATTAGAGAATAAGTTTCTTTCTGCTAGAGATGAGCTAGTCAAAGCACTAGAAACAGGAAACTTACCTCAACAATGTAACAATGAACAAACCTGGGACGGTAGAAAGTGTGAGTCATTTTGTGACGTCAGACATCTATGTCCTTACAACAATGGGAGTATAAATGGGTAAAATGTCTGAATTAGATATGTACGGAAGAGATGCTATGGAAGTATTGCACGACCAAGCAATTCAAGATGACGTATTAATTCAAAAACATCAACAGGTTTCAGAAACACCTACTCCAAGTGACGTAGTTAAAAGTAGAAATGGTTTTGACTATGTAGATGAGGGATATATGCGTTGGCGACTAAACCAACATTATCCTATCTGGTCTTGGGAAGTAGTCAAGTATGAAACTCTTGGAGACAAGGCTATTGTAGTTCACGGACGTCTTAAAGTTATGGACGAAGGTGTGCCTCGTAGTTTTGACTCAGTTGCAGCACATAGAATAGCAGTGTCTAGAAATGGCTCAGGGTATGTAGACTTAGGTAATGACCTAAAAGCTGCTAACTCGGATGCGTTCAAGGTTGCAGTAAATAGACTATGTAATGTAGCAGACGATGTCTATCGTAAGCAATATGTAGATAAGAGTCTTGATGAAATTCAAGCAAATACTCTTATGGACGTTATTGCAGAGATGGATAAAAAAGAAGCAGACCAAGTGTATAAAGCACTTCAGTCTGGTAAGATAAATCAAGACAATTACGATAAAGTAATGTCTAAATTAATTGGGAGTAAAAAATGAGTAACGTTACCGATGTATTAAACGACATAGATAACAATGTAGCTTATTATAATCCTTCAGAAGATACGGCAGGTAAGAAGTATGCTACTATTGAAGAAGGTTCATATGAAGCTTTAGTCAGTAAATTGACTATTAAGAAAGATATCGTTGTTAGAAATCAATATCTAAGCGACATCTTTGAAGCTACCTACAAGTTAGACGATGATAGATATCCTGACTTAAAAGGTAGAGAAGTCAAGTCTAAGGGATACTTTAGATTTAAAACTCCTGACAAAGCAAAATATCCTAAGCTTGAAGACAATCAAGGTAATAACAAAGGATATATGATATTCGCAGAAGCGTGTGGATTTGAAATGCAGAAAGACGACCAAGGTAGATATTTATTACCTATGGTTATGGAGTCTGATATTTCAGGCAATCCTGTGACTATCAAGGTTGTACACGATAAGTGGACTGACCAGTCAGGAGAAGAAAGAGTAACACCAACTGCTGTCAATGTTTTTAAATCTAATAGAACAGTAGACAAGCCAGTTGCAGAAGACGAATTGCCGTTCTAATGAAGTACTCTTTTACACTTACAAAAGAACAAGCCAAGTCAATAATAGAAGTTCTTGAGGCTAGTCGTCGCGAAGACGAATCAGAAATAAGAAGAATGACTAGGCGAACTTTTGAATCTCAATATAAAGACCAGTATAAAGAAGATGCTCCTATTGTAGAAGACAAAGATGTTCTTCAACAATCAAGAGCGGCTCTTGGTCCAAACTATTGTGATACTTGCGACTAATGGACATTAGTAAATGGAATGCCATTATGAAGTCTTTCCAAGACCTTATGGGATATCAACCAGGTATCAATGAGGTCTTGGTGACTAAAAGACTTAGCAGTATAGGATTCAAAGACATTGAAAGTATAAGTGGGCGAGAAGAGAAATATCTCGTCCACATATTAAGGAAACGTTATAGGGAGATATCAGATGACATTAAAAGAGAAAAAGATAAGAGAGAGAATAGAAAAGACGGGAATGACCTCAACGACTGAGGCTTTTGTTAGATACAAAGCATTTCCATCTTTTACAAAAAAAGTAGTCGTTAAGATGATTGAAGAAGGATACAACATAAGTATCTCTAACGACCACATAGATTTGAGGTTTACTTGGTTAGATTGCACTCAAAACCTAGTTTTCCCTCCAAAAAGAGTGTTAAATTAGAATTACGCACGAGGTTGCCCTTCTATGGACGTTACGCATGTTAGTCGATACTTATGTCGAAAATGTAATTATAATCGCTTAGAGGGGCATTCTCGAAAGGAAAATTTTTGAAAAGACCAATTTTATACGAGAAAAGGTTTAAACAACCTATAATATTTGACGGATTGCAAGATGGGCTTGTTTCGCCTACGGATATCGACTTTTGTTTTGAAGTCGGCAATAAATTTCTATTAATAGGAGACTGTAAGAAAGACGACGCTCCGTTTCCATTAGGGCAAAGACTAGTAATAGAAAGAATTGTCGATACCTGGAGAGCGACCAGGAAAATATCCATGGGAGTTATTGCCACACATAGCACAAGTCCTGAGCAATCTGTCGTTTTAGCAAACACTGTTGTGACTAAAGTATATTACAATGGAGAGTGGAAAGACACTTTTATTGTGTTTGACAACTTTATAAAAAGAACAGCAGAAAGATTTGACATAGATAAGTTAAAAAATTTGAGTTGACTAATAAGAGAATAAATAAGTATATTTTATTATGGCAAGTAAATCAAAAGCAAAAGGTAATCGATTTGAGAGAGAATGTGTAGACATTGCAGAATCTCATGGCTTCAATGCAAAAAGAGCTTGGGGCAGTGATGGTAGAAGCATTGGAATGTCTCCTGAAGTCGATATAGTAATAAACTACTTACTAGACGAAGATACTGCAAGAGAAATGAAAGTGCAGTGTAAAGTAAGAAAGTCTATTGCTAGTTATCTTTTGCCACCTGACGATTGTGATATTACTCTTATCAAACAAGATAGAGGAGAAATATACGCAACAATTCGATATAAAGATTTGTTGGAATTAATCCAACTAGCTTTTCAACTCAACTAATCAACAAAATAGGGAGAGCAATATGAGAAGTGTCTTTAGTTATAAGACGAAGGAAGAGTTCGCCTCAGAAAAAGCTGAGTTCGAATCTTACTTAAATTATTTTAAACAGGTAGACCCTGACAATTACAAAGAATGGTTTGACGAAGAAGTGTATAAACTTTTTGCAGAAGGTAGAAAGAATCCTCGCTTCTTATCAGAAAGACAAAAACCTAGTAATGAAAATGTTTCTATGGTTAGAGTTCCTACTAGATGTCCAGTCTGTAAACAAGCTTGGGCTATAGAGATGCAAGACAATGGAAAGTTTGAGCCAGGATATCTTGACCAGTCCGTTTACAAAACAATACCTATGGTGAAAGGAGTTTGCCATAAATGCAAGGGCTAGGAATATTTAGCGAAGATGCAGAAAGAGCGGTATTGGGTTCTGTAATACAAGACGACAAATGTTTTGATGTTGTAAAAGAATATATTATAGAGAGCGACGCTTTTTATGTAGAGAAAAATAAAAAGATTTGGGAAACCATTGTAGAGCTTAGGTCAGAGAATATACCAGTAGATACTGTTAACATATCTAGTAAGTTAAAAGGTATTACATACTATTTGACTGGACTAGAAGTTCCGACTACTGCCAATGTAGAGTCGTATGCAAAGCAAGTTCATTCAGACTGGCTTAGAAGAAAGCTTGTATTACAATCTCACGAGATTGCAAACAAAGCTTCTGACGATGCTAATGATATAAGTTCTTTGCTTGTAGATGTGCACGACACTACCAGTTCTTTACTTAACTTAGAACCTGGACAAAAATTTGATTTAGACACATTGTTGTCTATGACAAAAGACTCTTTGTTCTCCAAACGCAACCTAACTACCACTGGATTTGCACCGATAGACAATATTATATCGGGTATGACTAGGGGTGAAATAACCATTTTTGCTGGACGACCTGGTAACGCTAAAACTACCACAGTTGCCAATATAGCTAGAAACCTTGTGTTGTCTGGCAAAAAGGTTGTTATGTTCAACAGAGAAATGCCTAATACTGAGATGATGAAAAAGTTTATTGCTATGGAATCAGAAGGTGTTACATATCATATGTTAAGACATAATGCAGTCACTAGTAAATTAGAAATTGAAAAAAGTCTAGATATTATTAAAGAAAAGTATACTGACAAACTATTTATGTTTGACAACATAAGAAATTTAGAGGGAACTTTTCGTGAAATTAGACGTATAAAACCTGACGTCGTTATTGACGACCATATAGGTTTGATTGAATACCCTACTAATGATATGAGAGATTTAAGATTGAAGATAGGTGATACATCAAGACGATACAAGTGGTTGTGTAAGTCAGAGAATATTTCAGTTATTCTTGTTTCACAACTTAATCGTAACATAGAGTATAGGACAGAAAGAATTCCTAAACTAAGTGACCTTGCCGAATCAGGTAATCTAGAACAAGATGCAGAAATTGTAGCGTTTACACATTATCCTTGGACTGTAAACTTTGAGAATGCAAGACATGGAAAGTACGGACTAGATATAGTCGTGGCTAAAAATAGGTATGGGTCAACTGGAAAAGCAACGGTTGGGTTTTCACCAGATTGTTGTACGTTGTATGATACTGTGGAAGAAGCAGAAGCAAGTGTCGCCAAGCAAATGCCAGGCGACCCTTTCTAGTTTTTCCCTGCTCTTCTGAAAACATCAAACAAGTCTTTTTTGGTTACAGAGTCTGCTAGCCTTTTGAAAATATTTTGTAAGTCGTCCATGCTACGTTCATAGCTTCCAATATCTGGAGCTCTTTTTAGATATTCGTCTGCTATTTCTCCTATAGCTCTTCCTTGATTTTTAGGGTCATATATGTCAATAATAGAGTCAAGTAGAGCGTCAGCATTTTCTCCATGAGTCCTGTCGCTCAGTTCTTTGCCCATTTTCTTAAATGGCTCTCTTAAAGATTCTACAAAGTCTTTTCTATTTTCTATTATATAGTCTGATTCATTTGGTCCAGTTTTTCTAAACTTTACATTTCCAAATAGCTTTTCTCCTTTTTTAAGACTACCTATCGCTCCTAGGAAAGGAATTGCTGAAAATGCTGAAAGAGCAGCCTCTCCCTTGTTTCCTCTAATAAGAGATATCAAAGCGTTTACTAAATCTGCGGGCTCTCCATATCCAGGGACAAAACCTGCTGCGTCTAGCATAGACTGAAAAGTATCTAATTGACTATTTTTTGTTTCTACGTTTTTATTTCTATCCATTTTATCTTACCTTCTCTTTTTAAAATAAGGTTTTGCTTTACCAAATTTTCTAATTAATTCTTTAACATCATCTACGTCACCAAAATTTATTTTCGCTTCTTGAGCCTTATCCCACCATGTACTCATTCTAGGTTTTTGTCCAGCAGCCCTTCTCAAAAGTTCAAGAGCATCTTCTGGTTGCATGTCCATAAAAGTATCAAGTGTGGCTTCAGGGTTAAATCTATAGTGTTCTGAGTATTCAGCTGCCTCATCCATTTGTTTAAGAACCTTATCAAGAGCTTCTTTCAATGTAGGTCCTTTTGCCTCAGGAATTGCAGGTGTGGATATTTGACCTGATTGTTTAAAGTCAATAGCTTGTCCTAGCGTTTTTGCTTCTGCTTTTGACAAAGCCTCTGCTCTAAGAGAAGGAATTTCTTGAGCTGTCAATTTTAATGCTTGTTGTCCTTCTGTTGCTCTCTTGACAACAGGTACATCAGGTTGAACTCCTCTTTTATATCCAGATAAAACGTCGCCCATCTCTTTCCTTCCTACTCCCAAGAGCTCTCTTACAATATCTACTATATTCTTACCACCTTTTGCAACGCCTTCACCTACTTTTGAGGCTCCTTTACCTAAAATCTTAAAGCCTTTGCCTGGTTCAACAAAACCCATCATCATTTGCATTTGAGGGTCATTTACATCTTCCATGACTTTCTGCATCAATGTTTTTTTAGGTCTAATAGTACCAAATCTTTGGTCATCTATCCTCTCAGATGCTCCTTCTAGGAAATCTTCAAACATCTTTAATTGCTGAGATGTTGTTATCCTAGAACTAGCTCCCTGAGTATAATCTTTCATTAAATTTTGAAAAAGATTATTTGATATTCTAGAGTTAGCTCCTTGAATGTAGTTTTGGACAAGACTATCTGCTTCAGCGCTCTTGTCTGCAAAAAAATCTAAATAATCTTTTGGTGTTACTTTGTTATCTGCCATAATTTATCCTTTACCTCTTTGAATCTCTCATAATATCGTTTTCTTTTAGCATATATTTTTCTTTATTTCTATTCATTTTCTCTACCCAAGCTTCTGTAATTTTTCCGCTTTCTATAATATCTCTTTCAAAATATATAGCATAAGGGTTTAATCCTCTTCCGTTCCAATATCTATTTGCATCAGCAGAATTATTCCATTCTGTTATCTTGTCTGTTATTTGTCTTTCTGTGCTTTTCTTGCCCATCACATCTAAATCAAGACCTAGCTCTACAATATCGCTTACGATACGACTTCTTGTATTTTTAATTCTAGCTATGTCATCTTGAACTGGAACAGGTATAACATCTTTCCTTCCTGTTATATCTTCAAATCTACTACCAAAAGTCTTACCCGCAGGTCCTTCCCAAGGCTGATAAGCAACCTTTCTTAGATATCCTAAGTTTGGAAGACTACCAAAGAAAGGTCCAAACCCTCTTAGTTGTCTTCTAAATTGAGCATTCCAATCTGTTCCTGGAGTAATAGGTCCTTTTAAAGCCATGTCAACAAAAAACTCTCCAGTTCTTTTCAAATCTCCGTATCCTGCAGGAGAGACTGCAAATGTAAGAGCGTCAAAAGGTTCGTCTCCTAAAACAATATCTCCAGCCATACCAAATAATCCTCCCGTTATCAAAGCATTCTTTAGGTCTTCCATGTAAAATCTATCATCTCCTTTGAAGACATCTTTAAGTTTAGGCATTCTAGGTCTATAAGATATATTTCTTCTATACTTTTCATCTCTTATATCCTCTTCTCCAGCAACCCAGTCTTTTAATATCTCTAATCCTCTAGCTGACAGATAACCACCAAAGACACCTGAAGATGCCATGGTAGCAGGTATAAGATAATTACCGTTAGCCATTTCAAATTCATAAATGTCATTCATTAAAAATAATTGTCTTTTAGCCCACCTTTTAAATAGATTTATTTGTCTAGCATTTGGGTCATTCTGAGAAAAACTATCTAACATAAACTCTCTACCAGCCTGAGATAGCTGAGCATAATTTTCTAAAGCTCTTCTATACTTTCTAGCAAATGCTTGTTCTGCTTTGCTTGGACCAAATGTATCATTTATAATTTGGTCACCATATTTAATAACTTCATCAGGGTCTAATCCAAACCTGTAAGACAACTTATTTCTAGCATACTTTTCTTTATTTCTTACTGTTAAAAGACCGAAAAATAATTCTGCTTTGTCTCCTAAATTTTGTTTGCCTGTTAAAAGCTTAGCCATTTTTTTAATATAATCATCGGCTGCTGCAGCCGCAAATATTTTGTTACCCAAGTTGACATACATAAATGGTTGACCTAGAGCCTGAGTTATATTTGCCATATTAACCTCGCTCATTGCTCTTGCAATATAAGAATCTTTAGGACTTACAATTCTAGTAGAACTAATTCTTAAAGAACGAACACCAGGTATTAAGTCGTCAATAAGAGAAAGCTGAGTTGGTCCAGCTCTCAATAGCTTATCTCCAACTTTAGGGTCTATAAAATAATTTTTAGCACCTCTACCTGAGCTCCAAATTCCTAAGTCTGGTATAAAAGAAATGAATGGCTGAAACGCATTTTGAACAATAGCTGTACTTAGAGATATTTTGCTTGTGAAAATAGTTTGAGCCGCAAGCTCCATAATTTTACTTATCTGACTGCTTCTAGTATATTGACTTTCTCCAGTAAGAACATCTTTTATAACTCTCATAGCGTCTCTTTGACTTCTTATATAATCTGGAGGAACTCCCTCTTTTAACCTTGGGTCTTTTTCTAGTAGACCAATAGACCCTTTTTCGCCAGCTTTGATTAAAGCAGGGATAGGTCCTTGCAAAGAATCTTCTTCAGGAATTAATTTTAGTAGTCTGTCAAAAAGCTCTCCATCTAGACCAAAAGTTCTTACAAGTTCTATTCTTTTATTAGCACCTAAAATATAATCTGTGAATAATGTAGCTAAGTCGTTATCTAATAAATCTATTTTCTTTCTCATTAAAGCAGCAGTAACATCTATATCTGTAACAGCGGCTTTACCTAGAGTTCTTTTCTTTTCTAAGTGACCATATCTTTTAAAACCATCATTAAACAAAGAAGTGTTTAAAGCCAACCAAACATCTAGCTCTGGTATTTTACCTACATTTCCTGGAACCTCTTTTAATTTTTCTAAAGCTGCTGTCCAGGCTGTGGCAGTCCCTTGTTTATATTTGTCTTTTGACCTATTTAATCCTTCAATCCAGCTTGATATTTCTTTTTTTAATTCTTTTATTTGAGCTTCATCTAAGCTATTTACTAAGTCATCTTTGTTTCTTGATAAAACAGATGCTCCCATAATATCTGAGACTTTTTCATTTAAAGATTTCATAGAGCTATATATAGTATCTCTATATTTTTTTTCCATAACAAAAGGCATATAGTATTCTTTAACACCTGGCATTTGAATACCAGCTGCTAAAGCTCTATCTTTTATTCCATCTGTAAGTCTTTTAATATTTTCAATAGCTCTAATTCTAAATTCTAAAAAGTTTACTTCTTTATCTGAGTAAGAATATTTATCTCTGTTAGCTTTTATTTTCTTTAATTGAGATTTCCATTTGTTAATTTCTTTTGGATTTGCATCAAGTTTCAAGTAATCGTCAAAACCTCTGTACACCTTTCCATCTGATAAAATATTTTCTTTACTTCCCTTTATCCAGCCTTCTGCCAGCTCATTTCTAAAAGGATTATAACCTAAAGCTTTTGACATAAATGTTGGAGCAATTTTTTTATATGACAACACTTCTTTGTCCATACCTAAAGCTAATTGTAAATCAACAATATCATTTGTAACATATCCAACAATACTTCTGTCAACAGAAGACACTAAACCTCCTAAAGTTTTTGCTGCAGGAGAAGTCAATTGATTACCAAGTTCGGACATAATAGGAGCAAATATATTGATGACTTCATTGTCTTTTGTTATAGGGTTTACATATCTTAAATTACTACCTTCAAGTCTTTCTGTTATAAAATCTATAGAGCTTCTAATATTTCTTATGTCTTGTACTCTTTCTGTTACAAGCTTCATTTCTAAGTCGCTTAAATCTCTAACCTTGATTGGTTTTAAGTATCCTTGTCCAACTTTATCTTTGGAAGCTTCTAATGCTTTTAGCCATTTATTATACTTTAAACTGCTAGCTATAACAGCAATAGCCTGTCTATAGTCTCCTTCTATAGAGTATGGAAAAGCTTCATTAGCTTCATCTCTATATAAAGCTCTCAAAACCTTTCTTCTAATCTTTGTAAGAGCAAAAGGTTTGCTCATAACACCTTTGTTATTGTGTTCAAATTTGTACTTTAACAATGGTTGAGCAGTGTGATGCTTTAAAAACAAATCAGCATTTTTAGGGTCTAATTCATATATAGTTCTTCCTACCTGAACATCAAAAGCCAAGTCATCTCCTACAGGTTTTATGCTCTCTCTTATTATTTTAGCATTGACGCCTAAAGGAACTTCTACTTGTCTTTCTATAGTTTCTAAAACTTCTCTTGTTTTCCCTCCGCCTTTCTGCTTTATCTTAAAACCTTTCATCTTTCCTATGATAGGCTGGTCCACATAGTTTCCAGGATTGAAACCTCCAGGTAAATCACTTCTATTTAATGTTCTGATAATCTGGTCTGTATCGCTTACAGACTCTCCTACAAAAATAATCTCTCCATCTTTAGTTCTTTCAAAAATAGGTGTTCCTAATTTAAGTTTTGAAGCATCTCTAACGGTAGTTATAGGGTCTTGAACTAATTCATAAATGTCATTAATTCTTCTTTTTTTATTTTCACCAAGACGTGAGTATTTTAAAATAATTCCAACCTCTTCTTTTGACAAAAGTTCTGCAGAACCTACAACAATAGGTTTAGTTTCGTTTGATTTTAATTCTAGTTCTAAATTTTTTCCTTCCTTCCTAATTTTATCTACGTTAATAACTTCAGCATCCTCTGCTTCTGCTACCTTTCTTTTCATAGATTCAGACATAGGTCCTGTTCTAACTTGCTCTTTGTATTTTGTCTTCATTCTTTGAGCTCTTTTACCTACAAATCCAGGGAGTCTTGATGCCATAACAACTCCAGCTGCTGCTGTTATATCAAAAGTATCTGGCATTCCTTCTCCATAAAACAATGGATGTGATAGCATAGCTGTTGAAACTTCTGCTCCTGTTGTAGTAGCAAATCCTCTAGGCTTAGTCAAAGGAGATACAGTTTTAGAAAGAGGTAGTTTTGGAAGATATTTAGACCAAAGCCTAGCTCCACTCATAGCTGTAACTAAACCAGTTGCAGATAAAGCATCTGATAGTTCTGCGTTATTCATAACTTCGCTCAAAGCAACCATATATTTGTCATCAGAATTTTCATATCTGTTTACCTTGTCCATAGTTTTTTGAAGGTATGTTGGAGGAACCTTATTTATAGCTCCTTTAGTAGTAAGAAAATAATCATTTTCTCTTTCTATAGTAAAAGCAATATCTAAAGGCACTCCTTTTTTTTCTTCGTTTAAATTTATTGGACCAGATTTACCTTTTAAAGAATTTTCTTTATCTTGTCTGACTTTTCTATTGTAAGCCTCTTGCTCTAATAAAGACACTTGCCCGCTATATCCAGGATAAGTAATCATTGGCATATCAGAATCTTCTGACATAATAATTTCTGATTTTGGTAATTGTTTTTGATTTCCTACAACCGCAACTCTATCAGCCATCTCAATAGCACTTTGATAAAAAGGTTCTCTTGCTGCAAAAGCTCCAGCAAATTTAGAGCCATACTCTCCTATATCTTTCATCACAAATTGTTTAAATCCTGCATTTAAAACATTTTTCTTTATTAGAAAATCTGTTCCAATATCGAATACTGGCTTACCTGCTGTTTTAAAAGCATATCCACCTGCCTTAAATCCTCCAACAGTAAGAGCTAAATCTGTAGGGGAACCAAATATAGCACCTACATTAACAGTCCAATCATAAACAGCAGAAGTTGGCAGTCCTCTAGATTTTTTAGTTTGGAATACAGGTTCTCCTCTTAGAGCTTGAAAAGCCATACCTTCCGTGCTTGCATTATACATATCTAAGACTCTTTCAGGAAGAACTTCGTTAGCAACGCTTCTTAGATTATCTCTAAATTCTTGTCTTTTTTTGCTTACTTTTGCTTGAGATTCTGCTGTTTGATTAGATAGAAGTATTTTTTCTAGAGTTAATTTATCTGAAGGAGCTGTCTCTAAAACATTTTCAAAGTCTAAGTTAAGAGCTTCTTGTGCGATATCAATCGTTGGAGGAGAAGGTAAGAAAGCACTAAAATCTATATTAT
>Ga0181591_10004391_pt1 | contig 12260 bp, 9 predicted proteins | sample 071ome_33_FD_133757 | JGI IMG/M metagenome (GOLD analysis project Ga0181591, IMG submission 133757) | Coastal salt marsh microbial communities from the Groves Creek Marsh, Skidaway Island, Georgia - 071412AT metaG (megahit assembly) | ecosystem: Environmental > Aquatic > Marine > Intertidal zone...
CGAACTCATGTTCACTCCAAATCGCGATGTGCCGGAAGTGAAGGCCGCTGGAGGGAGAGCTCAGAGCCGGTATGGCTATGGGTGGCAGATCTACACCAGAACCCATCCCGTCACAAAACATCGCACCAAAGTGATCAACCACGGAGGCGCGATTAACGGCTTTCGAGCGATGGAAAACCGCCTCGTTGATGACGATGCCTTCGTCATCGTTCTCTGCAATCAGGGAGACTCCTTCGGAAGCGGGGACGTCTGGAATGCGGTTATGAATTTGAGCGCAGAACTGATCCATGTCGTCACGGACCAACCCTTCCGAATGCCGGGTAAAGCCAGGCTCACTCAGGATCAACGTCTCTATGCGATGGTGAAAGAACAGGGCGTTGATACAGCGATCGAGTGGTTCAAGGAAAAGGGAAGAAAGGCTGCCTGGGGAGGTACGACGATGGCATTGGCGCAGCAACTCATCAAAGACGGGAATGTCGACGAAGGAATCCAATTCATGGAACTGGAAATCAAGCTGAGCCCGGGCAAAGTCTGGCTCCTTAGAAAAACCGCGGAAGCCTGCCTCGGAAATGGCCGTCCCGAAAAAGCTCTCGAATGGGCGGAAAATGGACTGGCATTGAAGCCGAAAGACGAAAAGCTGCTTGGTCTCAAATCAGAAGCGGAGCAGGACCTGAATCGCGGGGAGTGACGAAGGACGAAAGTGCCCCGAAGCATGAGGCCGCGAGCACAATTGCCATGATTTAGAGAAATCTGAATTTCATCACTCCAAGACTTCCGCCGGATGAAATCTTAACTCCGATTTCACATTCATTTCGCCACCGCCACATAAATCGTGCTCGCAGAGTCACGTCCCTGCAGCGGATTGTGAAAGGAAACGACATGCGACTCGCATGATGGAAATGCGGATTCCAGAGCTGCGAAAAACTTCTCCTCGGGCGGATCATCGGACCACATGGCGAAGACGCCCCCGGGATGAAGTTTGGCTGTGAGCTTTTGCAGTCCTTCCGAAGAATAGAAGTCGCCGTGTGCTTCGTTCAGCAACTTATCCGGCGAGTGATCGATATCGAGCAGGATTGAGTGGAACTTCTTCGTGGAGTCTTCTGGATCGAAACCAGTATCTGCTGGATCGGCCAAGGCAAGCTGGAAGAAGTCACCATGAACAAATTGGCAGCGCGGATCAGCAGTCAGCTCCGGCCCGAGCGGAACGAGACCTTCGCGGTGCCATTCGATGACCGGCTCCAAGTAATCTACGACGCGCAGCGATCCGAGACGATCGTCGGCGAGAGCGGCCTGCGCGGTGAAGCCCAGACCAAGACCACCCACAACGACATCGAGAGAGTCAGCGTCTGGAAACTGCTCCCGCGTTTTCGCTAGCCCAAGATCTGCCAGAGCTTCCTCGACTGCGGTGAATAGACTCGACATGAGATATTCCTCACCGAGTAGAATTTCGTAGACTTCACGATTGTTTAGCGAAAGGATTGTTCGGCAGCGAAGGCTGACAATTCCAAGTGGTGTCTCGCTGTAGGCAAGCTCGGCGAAGCGGGGTTTGGGATGCATGAGAAGAAGTGCGCAGAAATTCCCGCAGCAAAGATTCAGTGAATCAAGATCGGCGGAGGCACTTTGTCTACCTCAGCTTCTCACGCAGCCAGCTTTTCTCTTCCCTTTCCCGCCCTTACTTCCGCCTTTAGATCCACCGGACCCGCCACCACTGCCGTTCGCCGCGAGAACAGCCAATTTATCCGCAGCAGTCAAATTCGCACTGGTTGACACCTTACTCAGCACTACCGCGCTCAAAGGGGAATTATCGATCAAGACGTCTTTCAGATCCAAACTCGTGAGAACTGGTGTTGCCTTCTCCATATTCGAGACGAGAAAGCCCTGGTCAATATTTCCCTGACCCAACAGGGTTGCCCCATGCATCCAACCCTGTTACCTCAGTGTGAGCCGATTCGGAAAGTATTACCCGAACGCAAAAACGACATTGGCGACGCCGCAGATGTTCCGCTAAATATCCGACACTTACACTTATGTCAGTCGCCCGTCTCATCCTCTTGCTCCGAATCGGCTCCTTTCTCTGCTTTGCAGGATGGACGTGGGTTCATTTTTACTGGCAGGCTCCTTACGGAAAACTGCTGTGGAACGGCAGCGTTTTTTCTCTCGTTGAAAAACTTGGGATGGGCTGGGACGAGTTTGTAGGTTCCGGCGAAAACGATGGCTTGATCCAACAATTGAGCCGATGGATCGGGTGGCCCTACATCGCCTGCGCAATTCTTTCTCTCACCGTTCGCAAGTCTTCGCGCTGGCAGATGCTTGCGCTACTCGGCGGCTGCGGATTGCTCGTGATTCTATCATTCGCCAAATTTCTCGCGGCAAATCAGCAACTCCCCATGTTCGTCGAACACGGCGGGCAAATGCTGATGCCGGCGATTCTCGTCACGGCGCTGGCCAAAGGAGTTCGTCACCGGGCCACGGTGATTCTCACGATCGTCGCGATCATAACAACTTTTGCCGGACACGGAGCCTACGCGCTCGGCATTTACTGGCCAACTCCGGCCCATTTCTACGGGATGACCCGCGTCATTCTCGGAATCGACCAAAATTCCGCGAAAATCTTTCTGCTGATTGTCGGCATTCTCGATTTTGTAATCTGCGTGGGGATTTTTCTTCCGTGGACTCGCCGCGCCTGCCTGCTCTACGCTGCGATCTGGGGATTCCTGACCGCGTTGGCACGTCCTGTTGCGGGTATGGATATGGATCTGAACTTCTTTGGCGCCGACCGGTATCTGCACGAGTCAATTCTGCGGACTCCTCATTTTATCATTCCGCTCTTTCTCTTTTTCCTCTGGAAAAAATCGCCGGATTCAGATCAAAGAAATCTACCACCCGAGACACGAACCATTTGACGGACTGGTGGTCCGCCCCACCGTTAACGAACTTTGCAAAACCTCATGAAATTCCAAAAACTTCTCGCATTCGTTTTCGTGGCTCTCATTGCCACCGGAACTGCCAGCCTTGATGCTCAGCAGAAAAACAAAGGCAAGGGAAAGAAGGGCCGCGCCGTGCTGGCAATTCCTGAAGTGGCTGACAAGGATCGCATATGCTTCGCGCTTTACACAGTTCATGACAAAACACTCAAGTTGACCGCGCAACTCTATCCCATTCCCGAAGGACAGCCCCGCGAAGTACGCCTCGAAATCCAAAAAGACGGAGAATGGACAGAGATCGCAAAAATCGATGTCATCGAACGTGGCTGGACCGCTCCCTTCCGCGTTGAAAACTGGGATGACTCAAAGGCGACCAAATATCGCGTCGCCCATGGAACCGAGTCATTTTACGAAGGAATCGTTCGCAGAAACCCCGTCGATAAAAAGGTAATCATCGTCGCGGGATACACCGGAAACTCCATTCATCCCGCCCATGGTGGTGACATCTCCCGACAGGACCTGATCGATAATGTGAAGCGAGTCGACGCTGATGTTCTCTTTTTCTCCGGCGACCAGGTTTACGATCATCACCGCCACTACGCAGGCTGGCTGAAATTCGGTCGCGATTTCGGAGAAATCATTAAGGATCGTCCGACCGTATCTCTTCCCGATGATCACGATGCCGGTCAGCCCAACCTCTGGGGAGAAAGTGGAAAAGTCTCGACTCTTCCCGGAGCTTCCGACGGTGGATACATTCAGCCCGGCGACTACGTTCAGGAAGTCGAGCGCGCTCAGACCAGTCATCTTCCCGATCCCGTCGACCCCGGGAAAATCGGACAGGGAATTGGCGTCTATTTCACCAACTTGAATTGGGGCGGAATCGATTTCGCCGTTCTCGAAGATCGGAAATTTAAAACTGGGCCCGCTGGTCGCGTCCCCAAGCAGGGGCCACGTCCCGATCACATTCGTAATCCAGAATACGATCCAGACAGTGTCGATATCGAAGGAGCGATTCTGCTCGGCGAACGCCAGCTCAAATTCATCGATAGCTGGGCGCAGGACTGGAGTGACGCCGAAATGAAAGTCGCTCTCTCCGCGACGATTTTCTGCGGCGGCGCACACATCCACGGATCCGCGGATGGAAGACTGCACGCCGACATGGATTCCAACGGCTGGCCGCAGGCAGGCCGAAACCGTGCTCTCGCCAGCTTACGAAAAGGCTTCGCCTTCCACTACGCCGGAGACCAGCACCTCGCCACGATTTTCCATCACGGCATCGACGAGCACCGTGATGCGATCTGGTCGTTCTGCGTTCCCTCGATCGCGAATTTGTATCTGCGCTGGTGGGAGCCGCTCGAGCCGGGTGCGAATCGCGAAGACGGAGCCCCTGACTACACGGGCGACCATCTCGATGGATTTGCTAATAAAGTCACCAACTACGCTGCTGCGAATCCCGAAAAGAATCCGGCTGGAAATATTCTCAATACCCGCTCTGCCGGATGGGGTATCGTCCGTCTCGATAAGGCGACACGTGAAATCACGATGGAATGCTGGCCGCGCAACGTCGACATCACCACCTCGTCGGCGAAGCAATTTCCCGGCTGGCCGCGAACGATTTCTCAATTTGACAACTACAACCCACCCTCCTGGGGCAAGCTCGGCGAACTAACTTTCAACATCCAAGACCCGGTCGTGCAGTTGATCGATGCACAGACAGAAGAAATTCTCTACACCGTCCGTGCCCACGGGAAATCTTTCACACCCGGAGCACCGAAAGGAAAAGCCTTTACTGTGAAAGCCGGAAAGAACGCACCAGACAAAGTCGTCGCCGAGTCCGCGAAAGTCGGAAGCGATCCTATCTCAGTCGAACTGAAATAAGCGTTTCTCTCTTCCTACCTGGGGAGAGACTGGCGCAAGTATTCCACATTCCTACCGTGCGGGGCTTGGCGATGATCCTTATTCGTCAGCTCCCGGTCGTAGACTTTCCCGGGGTGAATTGGCTCATGTGCTTCTTCAGCGAGCTCGACTAATTCTTCAAGAACAGAAGCATTTGCCTTCGCAACATTGTTCTTTTCCTCGATATCTTTTGCGATGTTGTAGAGTTCCCAATCTCCCTTTTTTGATTTGTAGGCTTTCCACTGATCCCTTCGCACCGCAGTTTGTCCCGCATACTCCCAGTAGAGATAGTCATGTTTCTCCTGCGTCGAACCGCCAGCCAGAGTGGGGAGAAAAGATAACCCGTCAGTCTTGGGAACATCCGCTCCCGTAATCGCCGCAAGCGTTGGCATTACGTCAGGATAGTAGAGCACGTGATCGCTCACTGATCCTGCCTCTACCTTTCCCGGCCAACGAACGAGATAGGGAACCTTGAGCCCGCCCTCGTAGAGAGAACCTTTTCCCGCACGAAATCGCTCTCCTGTTTTCGGATTCAGATTCGGGGCAAAGAACCCGTGAGGGTGCTCTGCAGTTTTGAAATAATCCTGCCCCCCGTTATCACCGCACAGGAAAAAGACCGTGTTCTCATCAAGGTCCAACTCCTGTAAAAGGGCGAGAATCTTTCCGATTTGTCGATCCACCATATGCATGTAGGCCGCATAGACCTTCGCGTCATTTTCGGTCTGTTGCCCTTCCGTCCACGGCTTGTCCTTAAACAACTTCCAGGACGGATCGTCGGCACCGATCCCCCACAGTCCATGCGGAGGAGTCCACGGAAGGTAGCAGAAAAAGGGCGAATCACTGTTCCTACGAATAAACTTCATCGACTCGTTGAAGATTTCATCCTGCGCATGAGTCTCTCCCTCGTAGAAACTGATGCCATCATTCCCGGGAAGGAGAACTTCCTCACTGTTCCGGATCAGGTAGCGTGGATAAAAGGTATGCGCGTGAACTTGATCGTAGTATCCAAAAAAAGTGTCGAAGCCGTGTTTCTCTGGCACTCCCGACGTTCCCCTGCCGCCAATTCCCCACTTTCCAAATCCACCTGTCGCGTATCCCTGCTCTTTGAGCATGCTCGCGAGAGTCGGCTCTTCCTCTCGGATGGGAGAAAATCCATCGTTTGCCCGCATCGATGTGTGACCGGAGTGAAGTCCTGTCAACAGCACGGCCCGCGTCGGCCCGCAAACGGGAGCACCAGCATAGGCATTCGTGAAACGCATTCCCTCTTTCGCAAAGAGGTCGATGTTCGGGGTGAGCAAGTCAGCATGCCCCATGTGTCCTGATTCAAAATAGCCCCACTCATCGAGCATGAGATAGATAATGTTAGGCTTCGCTTCCGAACGAACGAACGGAAGAGCAAACAGGAGAACCAGCAAAAATCGTTTCATAAGATTCCAGTGAGACTACTGTAAGGAAAAGCGACCTTCCACCGCAAACCCATGCCCTCCGACGAAGAAATCACACTCGCCCAGATCCTGTGGGATTTTCACAAGATCGATCAACCGCTGGAAAAGGCGGACCTGATTTTGGGCCTCGGAAGTTACGACCTCCGAGTCGCAGATCATTGCGCGAAGCTCGCTCTCGAGAAATGGGCACCACTCATTCTTTTCAGTGGAGCGCAGGGAAATTTCACCAGAGGCAAATGGCCAAAGTCGGAAGCCGAGATGTTTGCCGATCGAGCAATCGAAGCCGGAGCATCGCCAGATTGCATTATCACGGAACCGAAAGCGACCAACACCGGTGACAATGTCCGCTTCACTCGGGAATTGCTCGACGTCCAAGGGATCAAGGTAGCGTCCGTCATTCTCGTCTCCAAGCCAAACATGAATCGCCGCGGTCTCGCAACCATGCGAAAATGGTGGCCGGAAGCTCATGTCATCTGCAGCCACCCCGAAACGCACTTCCTCCCCAGCCCTGCCGACGGACACACACCTGAGGATGTCATCGACGAAATCGTCGGCGACCTCCAACGCATCATCGAATATCCAAAACTCGGATTTCAAGCGGCACAGGAAATCCCGTCCGACGTTTCCGATGCCTACGCTAAACTGATCGAGCTGGGATACACGGGGCATATGTTAGACTCCTGAACCCTTGATCCCAAAAAGATGGAATCCCAAAGAGATTGGCGAAGCATCATTCGATACCGACCTTGTCGTCAGGATGACGGCGCGATTTCACATCACCTTCGCAGTTTTCGTTCCCGTTTTCTTTGCCGCTTCCAGTGGAGCAAAGACACCAGATACTACTTTCTTCGAGAACCACATTCGTCCTGTCCTCGTCACGAGTTGCTTCCAATTCGCTCGTCCCTTTCTCGGTGCTTGGTCACTCTACGGACTCCTACAACTGCACAGGGCGCGGCTTTCGACTTACCGACATCTACGGCAATGTCGCGCACGACATTTTAGCCTAAGATGCTTTTTACTCTGAAGATGGTTGCATCAGAGACCTGAACCTGTTGAGTGATCGACGACACCCTGTTGACTCTAATGCCCCGATCAGCCCTGACACTCCTCTGCATTCCATTCTTTGTCTTATCGATTTCCGCCGACGACAATTGGCCGCAAGCTGCGGGTCCCAATGGAAACTGGCAGGTGGAAGGAAAGCCGCCCACGAACTGGAGTGTTGTCCGAAACGAACACATCCGCTGGCGCACTCCGATGCCGGAGGCAGGAATGAGCAATGTCACCGTGTGGGGTGACCGCCTCTTCGTCACGACGCATGTTCCCATTGAAAAGCTGGAGGAAAAAGAAGGCGTCACTGATATCATTGGATTTTGCCTCGATTCGAAAAACGGGGAAGTCCTCTGGCAGGTCGAGTTGCCGGGGACCTCTTTCATTTCTCTCGCAGGCGGCTTTACCGATGGCACGGTGTTCGCACCGGTCACCGATGGAAAGCATGTCTGGTTTTTCAATCGCTGCGGCTCAATGGGCTGCTACGACTTCGAAGGTAAGCAAATCTGGTTTCGAGAATGGAAGCCACGATTCAAACACAACAATCGTCAGGCAGAACCGTTTCTCGTTGGTGATTCCATCCTCTACGTCGAAGTCGCGAACAAGGAAGAAGGTGCAAAGATCCAGAAATGGTCCGCTCCCGGATTGAAAAACAAAAACGGCACCAAAGTTCCGGAAGGAGTCCCTGAGAAAGAGGTGTGGACCTACGTCCACGGGATCGACAAGGATACCGGCAAAACCCAGTGGCGGGAGAAAGTGGGAACATCGATTCACGCCACACCCTCGGTCGGCAAAATGGCCGACGGAACACTTGCCATTTCACACGCCCGGGGCGGCCCCCATGCCCCCTTGGAAAACCCGGCGGGGCACAGCCTGACAAGTATCGAACCCGGCAGCGCCGGAGAGACGTTGTGGTCAACGGAACTTCCGGGATACGATCCGTCTTTTGGATGTCATTGGAACGAGAATTTCGTTTTCGGATTCCTGCGTGGTCATCACGTCGTGATGGATACGAACAGCGGCAAGGTCCTTCGCCAGCAACAACTCTACAAGAGAGCTACTGCCTGGAAACGAAATGCCGATTCGGACGACTGGAGTCAAATTGCTGACCTCGCCATAAAGGCCGGAAAGGGACACCCGAACACCAACCAGGCAAACCTTGTCATTGGCGACTGGCACTGGTTCCTTTCTCACAACGTTCACTATCTTGGACGAGTGAACGTTACAACGGGCACTGTTGAATATCTGGAACTGCCTTCTCAGCTCATCGCAGACACAGAGAGCAGAGAAAAAGACAAATGGTTCTTCGGCAAGTCAGCTCCCGGCAACGATCCAAGAAACACCCGTGGTTTTGCGGTTGGCGACAAGGGGAACAAGGGAACGGGCTGGGGCCATATTTCTGCGGCCAGCCCAACCCGCGTTGGACGTTTTCTCTTTCTCCCGGTAGTCACCGGAACCGTCTACGTCATCGATACGGAGGTAGATAACCTCTCTCCTGATGCGCTTGTTTCCGTGAACGATCTCGGAGCGGGCGGGAAAACCTGGAGCCTCGCTTCTCTCACCTTCTCAGGGGGAAAGCTCTATGCCCATACGATGACAGAGATCATCTGTATCGGTGAATCGACAAAGTAGGTTCTACTCATCGTCACCAAGATGCCAGCCAGGTAATTCCCCACACGCCTGCAAGGCAAGCGCGACGTAGGCGCTGCCAATGTTGGAAATGGGATTCTGTGCTTCGACAAAAGGCGAAAGTTTGAACCATTTTCCACTCTCCCGTTGATTCGACTTCATCCACTTCACTGCTTTCGGACACGTCAAAGCTGCGCGATCCAAATAGCTTGCCGCATTTTTTCTGAAAATTCAGCTGAGATCGCTTCGTCTTCCCGTATTGCCTGCAGTTCTTCGGGAACAGACTCAAAAGTTACGATTTCTTCTTGGGAAAAAGAGATACTCGCGAGGCTGAGAAAAAGGAATGCCGCAACTTGTGAAACACTCATTTGTCTATCATACAGAACCGTCAACCAACGGCAACGGGCCGATGGAACGAGGTTGCGAAGCGAATTTCGCTCTGGCGACCCGCTCCCTGCACAAGAGACGCTTGCCCAGAAATTTTCGCGCCGCGCATCTCGCTGGACATTGCCTGCAGGAACAGAGAGATTTACGCTTCCATGAAACAGATTTCCACCCTGCTCTTTCTCCTCCTTGCCCTGGCGTCCCTTTCTCTGGCCGATGGAAAAAAGCCCAACGTTCTTCTCCTGATGTCGGATGATCTCAATACCGCTCTCAGTGGATTTGGTCATCCCCAGTGCAAGACCCCCGAGCTCGATAAGTTGGCCGAGCGCGGCATACGCTTTGAGAACATGCACTGCCAGTATCCAGTATGCGGTGCCTCCCGCGCGTCGATGATGACTGGCCTGTATCCCTACACAAACGGGATGCTCGGGAACAGAGGCAATCTCCGGGAAAACCTACCCGATGTGGTGACTCTCTCCCAAATGTTCCGCAATAATGGCTACCACGTCGGACGCGTCAGTAAGATTTACCACATGGGCATCCCAACCGAGATCATACCGGGAACAGCGATTCACGATGATCCCCCTTCCTGGGACGAAACGGTGAACATCAAAGCCCTCGAGCAGCATGCACCCGGCGTCCGGACGGAATGGTCCCCGAAAGACACAAGCTCGCAGACTTTCACCGGAGTAGAGGCATCGACAGGTGACCTTGAACACGCAGACGGAATGGCTGCAGAGGCCGCTATCAAATTTCTCAAACGCCACAAGGACAAGCCCTTCTTCCTGGGATGTGGTTTCGTTAGACCTCACGTGCCGCTGGTTGCTCCGAAAAAATACTTCGACATCTATGACCGCGACGCAATGGTTGCCCCGACTTTCCCGAAAGGGGATCTCGATGACGTGCCAAAAATCATCCGAGACTACAAAGCCAACTCCCGCTACGGAGTCACTCCGGAATTGCACAAGGGATTGCTAGAAGCCTACTACGCGAGCATTTCCTACATGGACGCTCAAGTCGGACGTGTTCTCGATACGCTCGATGAACTGGGATTGCGGGAGAACACGATCGTAATTTTCTCGAGCGATCACGGTTATCTACTGGGTCACCATAACAAATTTCAAAAACAACACCTCTTTGAGGAGTCGACACGCATCCCTTTCATCCTTTCCGTGCCCTGGATGGATGAGAACCATGGCGCTGCGACAAGCCACCTCACCGAGCTGCTTGATCTCTACCCGACGATCGCAGAACTCGCCAAACTCTCCCCTCCCGATAATCTTCACGGGCAGAGCCTTCATCCTCTTCTCAAGAATCCGGAGACCGAGAACTGGGACAAAGACCATGTCTTCACGATCAGTCGGAGCGGAGGAGAATCCATCCGCACGCATGAGTGGCGTTTTACTCACTGGGGATTCGGGAAAAAAGGAAAGGAACTCTACGACCTGAAAAAGGATCCCGGCGAGTTCACCAACCTGGCAAACGATCCGGAATACGCCGAAGTGCTTTCCAAAATGGAAAAGCGATTACTCAAGAAACGAGACGAAGCGGGATACGATCCCAAGCGCTACAAGTAGCGCGTCCTATTCATCAAAGGCTATCACTTCCAAAATCGTTCGTCCGTAAATCGCGGTCCCGTCTGTCGAGATGCTCGCCCTCGTGTAGGCATCACCGAGAGTGCCCAGATCGTTTACCGCGTGGACAGCGGACTCGTCGAACACTTCCGCATCAGCGTGAATCACAAATACCAATCCGCTGAGGATCGGAACGTAGAGACGATTTCCAAAAGCCGTCGCAAGAGGAGAAGCGGTATGACCCCATCCGTTACCAACCGCTCGATCGTCGCCCATTACCTTTATCCCTCTTGCATTCTTCACACGATTGGGAACCAGCGATGTGTAACTCACATTGTTCTTCCAACCTTTCTTGGTAATGGCAGCCAGATCTTCTTTTCGGTGTTCCGCATTCCAGAGGACTTGCTCTTGCTCTCCTTTCTCGCGCAGTAGCTGCAACGGCAGTTCCAGATACTCCACGCTTCCGCTTTTAAGATTTACCCGCCCGAGATAATTCGCGGTGTAGGCGCGAAAGTAGTGATACTCCCCCACTCGCAGATTCGACCCCTGGGTAATTGATCTCCCTTTTTTGGAGGGGAGATTTTCAGTGACCGTTTTTCGTCCCTCCGTTGTCCAGCGTCTCACGAGAACATCCTTCGTGATCGATGTTTTCCGATTCACCTTTCCACTCTCGGCATCGACCCACCAATGTTCGCTGCCATGAAAAATCAGCACTTCGCCATTCACTACCGGATAGGTCTGAGTCGACATGAATCCGGGAATTGGAAGCGTCCATCGAGTTGCCCCATCATTAGCATGGATCATCGAAACGCCCTCGGGCTCAGGAGGGCCATGCCCGCCACCTCTTCCGACAACCAGCACCGCCGAACCGTCATCGAGGAATTGCACGAGAGGGTGGCAACCCATATTGACTCCGCATTCAGTCAGCCAGACCTGCTCCCCCGTCTCGGCATTGAGAGCTTGCAACTGCGTCCACTCTTCATGTGGCGCATCCTTGTTCTTGTGGGTAAAATGTCCGTGCTCGTCAGGATGATATACCTGCCGATGAAAGATCAGCTTTCCCTCAAAAAGAATCGGTTGCCCTCGCGAGCAACTCGTCACCGCTCTGGACCAAACTTCTTTTCCTTGGAAATCGAAACAGACGATGCGGCCGGTCGGATTGAGAAACCACACCTTTTCTCCGTCAGTCATCGCCGAAGGAGTTGATGCATCACCGAACGGTGCACTGATCTTTGTCTGGTAGCCTCCCGCAATTTCGCGCTGCCAGAGAACTTCGCCCGTCTCTGCGGAAAGGCACAGGGCAACGATGTCACTCGCCGTTTTCACCGGCTCATCGACTGGCTTCACCATCGTAAGAAAAA
>Ga0181591_10004392_pt1 | contig 12260 bp, 4 predicted proteins | sample 071ome_33_FD_133757 | JGI IMG/M metagenome (GOLD analysis project Ga0181591, IMG submission 133757) | Coastal salt marsh microbial communities from the Groves Creek Marsh, Skidaway Island, Georgia - 071412AT metaG (megahit assembly) | ecosystem: Environmental > Aquatic > Marine > Intertidal zone...
AGGTTAGATATTCAAATCCAAATGGGACTTGCTACAGAGGATATGCAGAAATACAAACTGGTTTCAATATTTTAACTAAACTTTAATATTTATTATCATGGCCATATTAAAACAATTTCAATCATCTGTTGCAGTTTATACTGGTTGGTATGGTGAGTGTAACGAGGGGGATGAGTGCGTAGCATTTGATTTAAAATCCATACCAATCAGACAAAAAATAGAAAAAGTATTTCAGGCTGATAGTAAAAATGACGGCTATAGTGCATTTGACGGTACAATAGATTCTCAGTACGATGAATCACTTCAACCATTTACACAATTAGAATGTGGAAAAAGTTATATAATAGTTCTTAGACAAGGTATCGGTCAACTTAATATAAATAATTTTGTAACAACTAATTTGTCATCATCTGATGCCGGAAGAATCACTGAGATTTGTGAACAAAAACCTACTCCTACACCTTATATCACCCCAACACCAACTCAGTCACCAACACCTACACTTACACCTTTTGTTGATGACCGCACACCAACACCTGTGCCAAAAACAGAGACTCCTGTACCAATTACACCAACACCAACACCCACACCAACACCGACTCCCGAGTGTGGTGATGCTTTGGATTCATTTGTATATACAAGTGGTGATTTTACGGAGAATCCTGTGTCGTTTAACATTTCAATATTTTTGTTTGAACTTGGAGGAAGTTTTATGTTTGATAAACCTACCTACGAGGGTATTCCTAAAAGATACAACTTCAGTTTGGAGGGAACGGATATAAAAGGATTTATAGTATCTCTTGGGAATATGCAGGACAAAAATGTTGCATATTTTTCTATAAACAACATTTGCTATAAAGGCATAATATCAACAGAAACTGGATTTAATATTTTATATAAACAATAATATTTATTACTATGGCTATTTTAACACAATCTAATTCTTCATTCACACACTATATGGGGTGGTATGGTGACTGCACAAATTCATGTAGTCCATTTAATTTAAATTTTTCAGGTTCGGAAAATATTTTACATAAAGCATTTCAAATTAATAATAATAAAGATAATTTTTCTTCATATGACCCTTCGGTTGATATGAGCATGAATGAGTGGAGTGAACTTGAGTGTGGAAAGTCGTATTTAATAATTTTAAAACCAGGTCAAAACCAATTAGAAATTTCTGATTTTGTATTTACAAATACAACAAGTAGGGATTTAGGAAGGGTGACAGAAAGTTGCGAACTTCAAGAAACTCCAACACCAAGGAAAACACCAACACCTACTCCAAGGAAAACACCAACACCTACTCCAAGGAAAACACCAACACCTACTCCGAGGAAAACACCAACACCTACTCCGAGGAAAACACCCACACCCACCCCACAACCCCAAAAACTTGAGTTTAGATGGCATTCAGTTCAAGGTCGTGAAATACTTCAGGTTAAAAACATTTTAAAACCAACAAATTCAAATTTTGCAAGTCGTGATACTTTCTCAACTTGGTCAACTTTATACGGATTTGCTGCAGATTCTTCGTTTTACTCGTTAGATCATGCAACTTGGCCAGATGCTTCAGTGAATACAAATTATGAATCGGTTCACAATACTACTTCGTTTGATGGATTGAATTTTTCATTTGGTGAAGCAGAGAACTCTAACGGAGTTGATTATATCCAACTTAAATTGAATGGTCATATTTCAAATAAAACAGAATTTTTGCCAAAAGTAAATGTATCAACTCCATGTGATTTGTTTATTTTTGCTGGAGACAACAACGATCCAAACAACTCGGCAACACTTGATAATAGTGCTTGGCCAGTTATAGCAAAGCAATTAGAAGCAACTCCTACACCAACACAAACTCCAACACCATTTAATTGTTGTGCGGACAAACCAAAACAAGTAGATGTAGTAAATGGTCAAATTGCAAGTGACAATAATGTATCAGTTTCTACACAAGGCAAACAATCAAACGATTCTACATGGGATGGAAAAATGTGCTGGGAGGAAATTAAAACCAGTGGTTCAAATAGCACATATTTAATAATTCTAAAAGATTCACCTACCGGTGATGATATTGGAATGGTGGTGGTAAGTATTACTGCAAAATATGAAGATCAGAAATTTTCGTATACACTGAATTCCAATGGTAAGTGCTATAGTGGACCTATGAAGAGTCATATCGAAGAACCAACTGGTAACATTTGGACACCAGTACAATAAGATTTTTATTATGGCAATTTTACTACAAGATACATCTGATAGAATAAAATATTATGGATGGTATGGTACCTGCGATGATTGCGTACCATTTGATATTTCGTTATATATTGACCGAATTGCTCAAGTCACTCAATATCGTGTAAAAGAGGTTACAGATTCGTCTGAACGACAGGCCATAATGGAGGTTGCAACTCTAACTACTGTATTTCCTCAAATGTTGTGGGACTTTACTCACTTAGAGTGTGGATTTATTTATGAAATTGAAATGAACTTGGGAACTGGTGAACTTGAGATACCACATTTTGTTACAACTCAATTTCAAGGATCAGATATGGGTCGTGTGGTTGAATCTTGTACATTTAACCCAACTCCAACTCCATCACCAACATCAACAAACACTTCTACTAGTACTTCAACTCCAACTCCATTTGGAGACTTTGAACTAAGATGTTCACAAGTTGGGGGTAAAGAAGTAATTCAAGTTAGGAATATCAAAAAACCAACAAATAAAAGTTTTGAAACCCGTGATACAAAAAATAAATGGAGTTCAATTTACTATTTTAATCCACACCATGAGGATATCAACCAAGATTACCACACTCAGAATGATGCTGTGTGGCCTCCTGTAGTTTTACCATATTATTATGATTTTAATCCGTCTTGTTGTGGTGGTGATGTTACACTTGATGTAGATGTTGCAACGAGTCAAAATAAAGATGGATACTGGAACGGTAATTCAAATTTAAATTCGTTTAGTTGTTCGGGTAGAATTTGCATGGGAACGTCAACATCGGGAGGTACACCTCGTACAATATATTTATCGGTAGTTCATAATAATAAAAATAGAATAATCGGTAAAATTGACTCAATGGGGGATTTAGACTCTGATAAGATATTCTTTAAAATTTTAAGAGATCCTAATGGTGAAGATACATCACTTGAAGGTAAATGTCTTGTTGGACGAGTAGTTGGTGATGTATGTAATCTTCAAGCATCCTCCGATACCACACGAGAGAGATTTTATTTTAATGATTTATTGATAGAAATCAAAAAAGGAAACTTATATGATGATTACCGAATTTATATAAACGGAAGACCAACTTATTTATTCGTAGGTGATAATGGTGATTCTGAAAATTTAGTTGACGGTGACTCATGTGAGCATCCTGTAGTATTGTGCGATTACTCAACACCCACACCTACCCCAACACAAACTGTTACTCCTACACCAACTCCCACACCAACGCAAACTGTTACACCTACACCAACACCTACACCAACGCAAACTGCTACACCTACACCAACGCAAACTGCTACACCTACACCAACTCCAACACCAACCTTAACTGCTACTCCTACACCAACGCAAACTGCTACACCTACACCAACTCAAACTGCTACACCAACTGAAACTCCCACACCAACGCAAACGGCTACACCTACACCAACGCAAACTGCTACACCAACGCAAACTGCTACACCCACACCAACGCAAACTGCTACACCTACACCAACGCAAACTGCTACACCTACACCAACTCTAACTCCCACTCAATCACACACCGAGACTTATCGTGATGAAATTAATATTATAACAATATGTAAAACATCAGATAGTGTAATAATGGATTTAATTTATAGTGCATCTTCTACTAGAATTTTAAATATGCAACTATGGTCAGTTACAGATGGTTTGGTAAAAACTATAAAGAGTGAGGTATCATTTGGGGAAAATATAGAAAAAACTTTTAGTTTTATTTTAAATGAAATAAATTTTGAAATAAGTCATGTGATTGTATTTTTAAGCAAAGATGGAAGTTGGGGAAATCGTACCACTCACCAAAAAGTCGATGGTTCTGATATAAATTTTTGTCAGACTGCTACACCAACACCATCACCAACTCCATCACAAACTCCATCACAAACTGCTACACCCACACCAACGCAAACTGCTACACCTACACCAACGCAAACTGCTACACCTACACCAACGCAAACTGCTACACCTACACCAACGCAAACTGCTACACCTACACCAACGCAAACGCAGACTCCCGTTGAAACAGAAATATTTACTCCGGTAAATCTAGGAGAAACATCATCCGTTAATCAGATTGACGATGAAATAAATCAGATATTTGGAATAAATGAGATGTCGGCGAAACCATCAAATTTGACTTATGATCCTGGGAAAGTTCCATTAAAACTGAGAATTTGGAATAGTCCTCCTGAAAATTTAGAATTAATATCAGTGTGGGACGAAAGCAATGAATCTGGAATGTATTTAACCGAACGTAAATATCCAAATAATAAAAACGAAGTCATAGATTACTCTTGTTATGAGTTAAATCAAGTGGGTTCTACTATATATGGTTCGGAAACAGACAAATGGATAGGAAGAAGTAAAAAAGATAATACAAATCCAGTAAGTGTAAATTCTGATGGTACACTCATTGCATTCAATACTCCAATTAACAATTCCCCCACTGAACAAATAATGTCTGTAGTTAAAATCTATAGTTACAATGATGCATCCGGGTGGAATGCGTATACAGACCCTATAACAAATGGAGACTCTAGATTTGGAGAATCTATCATTTTAAGTGCAGACGGAAAATCGTTGTGTGTAGCCTCACCAGGACTGAGTTCTGATACAGAACTTGCTCAGGCGGGTAGAGTATATATTTATAATTATGTAGAAAGACCCGATGGTCAGTTAGGATACTGGAACAACACATTACCAACAAACTATATTTCGGGTGAAACTTCTAATGAAAATATTGGAAGCACAATTTCAATGAGTGACGATTTCAGTGTACTCGCCGTGGGTGTGCCATATAAATCCGGAGGAGGTGTTGTGCGTGTATACACAAGAACATCAACCGGTGAATACACAAAAATGGGTCCTGATATTACACAGAATGCCCTCACAGTTTTCGGGTATAGTGTTAGTTTAAGTGGGGATGGAAAAAAACTTGCCATCAGTGACCCTAGATTTGTAGTAGAATCGAAAAAAATAGGTTTAGTTAGTATCTACGAAAATAATGATGGTGTATGGGAACATAAACAAAATGTGTACGGTGATGCAACAGATCCAGTTACAAACGAAAGATATTTATTTGTGGCTGGTGAGTTTGGTTCAAATGTAAGTCTCAATCAAGATGGTTCTCGACTTATAGTAGGAAGTCCTAAACGAAGTGCAAATAGAATATATAAAAATGGAATTGAGGAAGGTGATATTACCCTTGAAGGTGCGGTGGTATTATACGATTATATTGAAAGTGAATATAAATTGACAGAAACAATATACGGAGAACCTGGATCTAATTTTGGTTACAAGGTTAAACTAAATAAAAGTGGAAACCGTTTATTTGCGAGTAGTCATTTGAAGAAATACATTAAAGTTTTTGAAAATATAGAAAATTCATGGACGCAATTGGGTTCGGATATTGTAGATACCAGTGGCTCCGGGCATCACCCAGAATTTGGAGCAGTTATTGCAGTAGATGACTTGGGAACTAACATTGTTTACTCATCTTCAGCAGAAAATAGTCCGTCCGGCGTTACCTATGCAGGTGCAATACGAGTATCTAATATATCCGATGAAAATTGTATTTCTACATCAGATGTAATTGAGGTTCTACCTGATATGATTGTTATTCGTGTTGATCATGAAACCAAGAAATATTTAGTAGTTGCTTCGGATGAAATACAAAAAAGTGGCAAACTTGATTTGAAACCAAATGCAGGTATTCAAAATATAAATTGCATAGTCCTTGATTATGGAAGGTATGTGTCCGAAAACGATATTTCTAATATGAGTATACGTGAATCATACGAAGATCTATATTCTAAAAAAGAAACCTATTACATGGGTGATCCTGGGGATAAAAATTCAGTAACTGTTATGCCTGGTAGTCCGTTTTATTATTGTGACTATCAAGGTAAAGTATATAAATTTAATACACACGCAGGTGATATTCCTCCATTTAGAACACCAACCCCAACATACACGCAAACCCCAACACCAACAGAAACTGCTACTCCAACACCAACATACACACAAACCCCAACACCAACAGAAACTGCTACTCCAACACCAACAGAAACTGCTACTCCAACACCAACAGAAACTGCTACTCCAACGGAAACTGCTACTCCCACTCCTACATTTTTTGATTGTTGTGAAGATAAAACTGAAAGTGTTAGAACAAATGAATCATCAGTTAACAACTTGACACTATCAGGAAATATAGATGGAACATTGTGCTGGACTTCTCTTGAGGGTAGTAGTTTACCTACTACATACTTATGTGAAATTGACGGACATGAAATAAAAGTAATAATTTCTGCAAACATAGTAGAAAATAATTTTAGATTTACAGTTGATACCGGAGAATGTTATGAAGGATCATTATTAACCGTGTCAACAGAAGGAATTAATCAGTTTACAAAGATAAATTAAGAAGGAAAAATATAAAATGGCAATTTTAAATTTAAAATCAGATGAACATGTGATAATAAACGGTTGGTACGGAAAATGCCACGATGACTCAGGTGAGGTTGTTGATATCTTAGATTGTCCTGAGTTTGACTTGACCACTTCCAGTGATAAGATTAAATCAGTTTATTGGATAGAAAGTGACAATACAATTAGATCTTTTGAAAGTGGTTCTGTAACTAACGATTTTACCAAATTAAAATGTGGTGCAGCCTATTTAATTTATCTTAAAAAAGGAACAGGTTCACTTGACATTCCAAACTTTGTTGCGAGTCATCCCGACAAAGCACTACAAGGTAGAATTACAGATGAGTGCAGTGGAAGTGGTGGAAGTGATTTTCAATTCAGTGCAGTATCTGATATTAGTGATGAACTCGATATAGGTTATGCAAATACCGATGCAACTGAGTATGACGCAGAAGAACATTATCCAGTTATAGGAACAGCAACCGGAGTACAATCCGTTGATATATCAGCAGATGGAACTGGATTAGAATATACAATAGACGGAAGCAACTGGACTGAATTAACAACAACAACTCAAAGTATAACTTCAAATTTTACAAACTTAAAGCTAAGAGTAAAAGTTGGCAGAACTGCTAATTTTACTCGTTCAATTAAACTTATTGCTAATCCTGAAAATACTGCGTTTGTAACGATTGAAAAACTAATTAATTATTCGGTTGTAATTAATAATGTTACAATTTCTGCCAGTGCAAATCTTACTGAGGAATTAGAAGAAGGTTCAGAAGGTTTAGTTCACACATTTAATATTGAATTTCAAAATGTAGGTGGGGTTGGAGTGACATCAACAAATCCATTTCATAAAATAGCATTATCAGAAACTGGAAATTATGGTGATGGAATCAGCATACCAAATCCAACTTCATCACCAATTAAAATTTATGTAAAACTGAGTGGAAATATGCCTAGTTCAGATGTCACCACAAAATTTAATGTAATTGGTGAAACACGAAATAGTACTCCAAATATTACTCTTACAGACGCAGTAACAATAACATCAACTGTTGCACCTAGACCAGAGATAACTGCATTGTCAGTAAATCCAGAAACACTCTTGGTAAGCATATCCACGCAAAATACAGAAAACTACGGAGCACATCACTGGCATTATGTGGTACAAGATTCATTAGGAAATCAAGTTGTTGGTATGCAGATGCCAGGTTTTAATTTAGTTGGTGGTGGATTTCCAAATGATACAATACCTTTTAGTTTTCCAACTGCAGGAAGCTATAAGTTAATTGCGGAAATTGTAGATGCGAGTCACATTAAAATAGCAGGAACTGCAAGTAAAACTGCGGAATTTACAATAACTGCAAACGATGCTGTACTAAGCATCAACAAAAGTGGTGTTTCGGGTGTAATTGATATTGATGATACATTTCAAACTACATCTGTTAATATTACAAGCAATAATCTTAGTAACATAAGATATTCATCATCAACATTAAATAATTGGGAATTTTTATCACAAACACCTACAGAATTTTCAGTTCGTCTTAAATCTGATTTAAAGAATTCCGATTTATCAAGTGGACCAAATATTTTACCCCAAGAAACATTGACAATAACAGGTGATGTTGGACCAAGAGATACTTCAGGTGATTCTACAAAATCTGTAACATTTACATTAAATCAAACAATCGTTGATAATGCAGAATTTTCAATAACTGCTCCTGGTGGTAATTTTACAGTAACAGATACTAGAAATTATGACGGAACGAGTATGCCTGAGTTTGGACCATTTACAATTAATAGTGATGCGGTTACATTATCATCTAATATATTAAATAATTGGGAAGTTAAAATTGGAACAGGAACCTGGACAAAATCACCCAACTTTGCAATAGCAGTAAACGGAACAACTTTTAAAGTACGTCAAACCAATGTTTCAGTTGGAACATACAACGAAATATTAACAATTACACCAACTGCAAATTTATCTGATAATGATCCATCTGATAATCCAAATGCAATTAACATTACACTAAATGGTAAAATAAATGCAAATATTGCTACACTGAGTAATCCCGGAAAACAAACATTAACTACAATTATAAGTGGCAATCAATTCTCAACAAAAACATTCACCGCGGGTGGTCAGTTTGTTAAAGATATAACTATTTCAAGTGTAAGCACAGATTGGAGTGTAACTCCTGCATCTCCAAATGTAGGTGATACGGTGACTGTGGCATATATAGGAAGCAATGAACCAACTGGAATCAAATCCGGTTCATTTACAATAAGTGCATCACCAGTAACCGGTGCAACACTTTCTCTCGCATCTTATACGGTGGGTCTTGAAGTAACTATCAATCCAAAAACATCTCGTATTATAGCAAGTCCAACTGCAATTTCACTAAATACGATAGTATCGGGTGCACCCTCAGACACAAAGAATTTAACAATAACTAGTGAAAATGCAGATGACATAAAAGTAACTTCTATTCCAAGTGGATGGATTGTAGACAACGGAACAGAGATATTAACAACAAATGATTCAATTGGTAAATCTGCAACTTTAACTATCAGCATTTCTGATGTAAATACGTTAGGAAGCAGAACTGGTGCATTGATACTAGAAGGTACACCTTCTGCAAATTCATTATTTTTTAGTGGAAATACCAAGACGATTAATTTATCCGCAAGTGTTAATCCGAAACAAGCAACTGCATCTTCTAGTATTACAAGTATAGGTTTTGATGATATATTCGTAAACGATCCGATTCCTGCTTCAAAATCTTTTACTATTTCTACGAGTGAAGTAGATTATGTTGAGTTTACGAGTATTCCAACCGAATATACAATAAAACAAAATAATGTGGTAATGAATGCTTCCGACAACATTGATGTATCTCAACAAATAGAAGTTGAATTAAAATCATCTGCAACGATTGGAACATTTTCTAAAAAAATAATAATGACTGCACATTCTACTGATTTTTCAAGATTTAATTCAGTTTCTACAACAAAAAGTATAGAGGTGCAACTTTATGTAAAAGTGAATGGAAAAACAACTTCACTGAGTATAAATCCAACATCAATAACCGATACAGTAAATCAATACGGAGATTTACCATCTGCTCATGCTATTACGGTAACTCAAGAGTATTTGTCAAGTGTTAATGTAAGTGGTGGTTCGGCAACTACATATCAAGTATCTGAAACAGAAACAGGTGCATACTCAAATAGCATTAGTAATTTGAGTGGAAATACTTTTTATGTAAAGTTAATGTCCACCAACTCACCGAGTAATGTAACAAGAACATTAACGGTATCAGGAACCAAAAGTTCCGAGGGTGCAACTAATCCAAGTAGTGTATCATTAGGATGTACTGCAAATGTAGCTGCGTTTACTGCGGGTATTTTATTAAGTCCAACAAGTATTACAGAAACATACGATCAAAATGCAACAACTACTGCAAAGCAAGTTAGTTTAACATTAGATGATATATCTTCGTTGAGCATAACTGCGAGTGGTAAGTATTCAGTTTCAGAAACTGAAAGTGGAACATTTTCTTCATCTGTAACTTTATCAAATCCAGGTACATCTGCTTCGTTCTTTGTAAAATGTAATGATACATCAACAGTGGGTTCGGCAACTGGTACAATTACTGTTGTTGGAACACACACTTTAGGAGGAGGTTCAACAACCAAGACATTGAGTTGCAGTGCAACGATAAATGAAGTTGAAGACGCAGGACCATCTACATTATGGTTGGCATTCAGTGAAAACGGAAATACAAGTGGAAAGTATTCACCATTTTATGAACTGAAGCATACAGAGTCTGAACAAGGTGAAGTCAAAAATATAGCAGATTCTAATATACAATCTTGGAATGATATGGTAAATTCGGGAACTATGCCACCAGGTGTTGAGGTGGTATCGGATTCGTTCACTTTTGATCGCACAAAACATAGTGCGGTTCATCCAACTGCTGGATTATTTAGTGTGTTTGGTGGAGGTACACCGGGAGTACCGAGTGTATTTCAATCTTTCTTTTCATCCGATGAGGATTATTTAAATGGTTTGGAAGGTGCATCCGTGACAAAGGTGGTGACTACTGGGTGGGTTACTACTACAACATGGGATGTATCTTTTACAATCGCATTGGATCACACAAAATTTGAGTTTGTAGATCCTGACCACGAAACTGAAATTACATCATGGATGACATCATCATCCACAACAAATCTGGTGGAAGTTTTAATTACAGAATCACCAACCCAACCTAATATTGATGCATTATCACAAACAGATATAGCAAGTGCATTCAATTCACCAAGTCTTTCATTGAAATGTGGTGAGACGTGGAACGGTCAACTTGCTCCAACACAACAAACTAAAATGGTAATAACACGTGATAACGGTGGAATACCTGAACCATTTAATTATTCTGCGATTGCACAAACCGCACCAATTTTATCAAGTGGAAAATGGTCTGGTGTAGGTGGTGGATTTGCAAACAATAATGCGTTGGGTCAGGTAAAAAGTCCAAAGATAATGTATTTTCACTTCGAGAAAGCATCTGGAACTAAAGTAAAATTTAGTAATGGTGATCCAAGTGGTTCTCATTGTGGAATAAGTTAAATAAAATGATAAAGGTCACACTATGAATTACTGTTGTCACGCAGATTTTACCGAAACTGGTAACATAAATATAACAGATAAAAATGTATATGTTGGTTATCAAACATATGCAGCCCAAAATTATCCAGGATATACAACTGGTGACAATTTACTTGCAAAATTCACAGAATGGTACGATGGTCAAGTATCCTTGGGTACATATGCAGCCATAAGTGGGGTGGTTTCACTTCCAGGTGATCCAAATCAAACAGATTTTGATTGTGCCAACTATACTGAAACAGAAGATAATGTCATCAACATTGATGACATGAATACTTTTATCGCATACCAAACATATGCATCTCAAAATTATCCAGGATTTGACGAATCTGCAGGTGACAACATGATCACTAGATTTTTAGAGTGGTATGATGGTCAGAAGTCTCTAGGTGTATTTCCGACTTTGTTTGTAACTCCAAAACATTTACCATCTTTAAAAGAAGATACACAAGTTTGGACAATAAACGGATTAGTTGATAAGTGTGTTACTACCGATTTAGAAAAACTTTGGGTATCATTCACAGGAAATGGTCATTATTCAGATTGGTATGAATTGGAAATAGATGAACTAGACACTTTCACTAAATACAAAATTAAAACACCAAATTATGGAACAGACTTATACAACTGGGCAAACGGTAAAACATCAAATTTACAAGGAATTTTAGTAACTGCTTCCGAAAATAAACCCAGTAAAACATCTTTAACTGAAGATCAAAAATCAAAAACATTTGCATCGGATTTATTAAATTTAAAATGCAATGATGTATTTAATCGTGGTCATAAATTAAATGACAATCAAATTAACTTAAGAGTTCAAGCATACGACAATCAAAATACACCTGCAATTAAAAAATATGGTTCAGACGACTCGTCTCATAA
>Ga0181591_10004395_pt1 | contig 12257 bp, 11 predicted proteins | sample 071ome_33_FD_133757 | JGI IMG/M metagenome (GOLD analysis project Ga0181591, IMG submission 133757) | Coastal salt marsh microbial communities from the Groves Creek Marsh, Skidaway Island, Georgia - 071412AT metaG (megahit assembly) | ecosystem: Environmental > Aquatic > Marine > Intertidal...
AGCCAATTACAAACGATAATGGAGTAGAACCATCTACATAATTTGCTAGATCTTGTTCTAGTTTTTCCATTTCGGCTGTAGCGTCTGCTTTGAGAGCATCGCCATTTAGTGATGTGCCACCTTGTGGTGTTGAAATAGTAGCAAACTTGCTTCGTGCTTCACCTAACATATATTTGGATACTGCAAGTGTGTAGTCTTTTAGCCACTGTCCTGCATAAGGATCAGATAATAAATTAAGATCCGGACGTTGGTTATAGATCTGCATTAAAATTTGCTCGTCACTGCGTTGACGTTGCATAATTGTAAGGTTCTTACTAACTGGATCGAATTTAAACTGAATAAAAGAACCAAACATTTTACCAACTAACTCTTGATATCCTGCAAAAGCATAATAGGTTGATAAACCGCCCATTTGTGTCGAACTGAGTAAGTATGTATTTGTGTATGCTAAATTGAAGGGTTCAAACAGTGTGCCACCGTCGCCACCACCTGTTCTAGAACCAATGCTTCTACGAAATACTTCACGTACAGACATCACTTCGTTTGGTAGGATATAATCGTTAGTATCTTCCTGAAGTTCTAGTACAGCATATGATTCTTCTACTGAATTCTCAGCACGTTGACGATATTTGCCTAAGGCTTTTTCCAGTGCAGTTTCGTAATGCTTTGGATCAAGTTCAACGTCAATCATACCGTCGCCTAGTAGTGTGCGACAATAGTTAAAAATCGATTGTTTCTTGTTATCTAGTTCTGTGCTCATAATATTATTTATTCAATCGTTGAGAATACAATAAATAGTGTTATGCCGAGACTTAGTTTATATAAACCAGAAAAATCCGCAGATTATAGATTCATTGACAAAAACGTCAACGAAGCATTTCAGGTAGGCGGAACAGACATATTTGTTCACAAGTATTTAGGACCAGAAGATCCTGGTGTTGACGAAGCAACGCCGACTACACCCTATACAAGAAGTGCTGAAGAAGAATCAATGCCTGAAACTAAAATACAGGATTTGTTATTCTTAGAAAATAGAGATAGACGTTACTCAGAAGATGTATATTCTTTGAGAGGAATTTATAACGTACAGGATTTAGACTTTGACCTAAGCCAATTTGGTATGTTTTTACAAAACGACACAGTTTTTATTACATTTCATATTAACTCGAGTGTTGAAGCATTAGGACGTAAGATTATGCCAGGCGATGTATTAGAGTTGCCACACTTAAAAGACGATCATGCACTTAATGACTTTCAAGTATCACTAAAACGTTTTTATGTAATTGAAGATGTTAATCGTTCAGCAGAAGGATTTTCACAAACTTGGTATCCACACTTATACAGATGCAAATGTAAACCTGTTATGGACAGCCAAGAATTTAAAGAAATTTTTGATAAAGATGCAGGAGCAGGTGACGGCAGTACACTACGTGATATTATGTCAACGTATGAAAAAGAAATGCAAATTAACGAAGCAGTTCTTAATCAAGCCGCAGAAGATGTTCCTAATGCAGGATACGAAACAAAACAATACTTTGTTGTTCCTACAGATGCAGACGGAAATACAGATGTCAACGATGACGGAAGTTCAACACCAACACTAAAAACAGCAAAAGGCAATTACTATGTTGGATACCTAACTGAAGATGGTGTTCCACCAAACGGTGCGGCATATGGCTTTGGTACAGCATTTCCTCAAATGTCAGAAGAAGGTGATTTTTACTTGCGTACAGATTACTTCCCTAATAGATTGTTCCGTTATAACGGCAGTCGTTGGGTTAAATTTGAAGATAACGTAAGAGCAGAACTTCCAAGTTCAGATACAGCAAACAATCAAGTTGGAACATTCGTTAATAACACAACTAAAAATGTTATTGGCGGCAAAGAAGTTGAAGAAAAACAAAGTCTTTCACAAGCACTTAAACCTAAGGCGGATAATTAATGCAACATTTTTATGATGGTCAAATAAGACGCTTTGTAACACAGTTTGTTCGTGTTATGAGTAACTTCAGTTACAAAGATAACGCAGGTACCCTACGTAAAGTTCCTACTAGTTATGGTAACTTAACAAGACAAGTTGCTCACATCATGCGTGATAACTCAGAAAACAAAGTTATGAGTGCTCCGCGTATTAGTGCTTATATTACAGCATTAGAATATGCTAGAGATAGAGTACAAAATCCAACACACGTTAGTAAGTTAAACATTCGTACAAGAGAATATGACGAAACAGATGATCAGTATATGGATTCACAAGGCCCGGGTTACACTGTAGAACGTTTAATGCCTGTGCCTTTTAACTTAAGAATGAAATGTGATATTTGGTCAACTAACACTGATCAAAAATTACAAATTATGGAACAGATACTTGTACTGTTTAATCCTAGTTTAGAAATACAAAGTACAGCAAACTATATTGACTGGACTAGTTTAAGTTTAATTGAATTACAAAGTGTAAATTTCAGTACACGGTCAATACCTCAAGGTACAGAAACAGACATTGACATTGGCGAAATGGAATTTACAATGCCTATATGGATTACACCGCCTGCTAAAGTTAAAAAACTTGGTGTTATTGAAAACATTATTATGAATGTGTTTAAAGATGACGGCGGTATTGACTTAGGTGTAGTTGGTGATAACGTAATGAGTAGTCAAAGCATTACTCCAGGTGGCTTTGGATTGTTAGTTTTAAACAATACTGCTAAACTATTAGACGAACACGAAGGCACTACTACATCAAACACTGGTGAATTTACTAGATACGGTGAGCCTATTAGTTGGTTCAAAGCATTAGATCAATACCCAGGACAATTTAGAGCAGGTATTAGTACACTACGTTTAGCAAAAGCAGACGGTAGTGAAGTAGTTGCTACAATTAGTTTAAATCCAACAGACGATACACAAATGGTATTAAACTATGATAGCGACACAGTACCTGAAAACACAGTACTAAGTGACAGCATTAACAGTAGAGGTACTATTGATGCTATCATTGATCCATTAACGTTTAATCCAGACAGCAACACTTTAGCGGCTGGTACACGTTATCTAATATTAAACGACATACACGCACATATTAAGAATGATAGTTCTGATGCTAATATGAATGCGTGGCAAAATGCCGACGGAACACTGCTTCAAGCCAGTGCAAACGATATTATTACTTGGAACGGAACAACTTGGGAAACTACATTTGATTCTGGTTCTAATGACGAACGTGCCGATTCTAGTCAGGCACAAGATCCTGTCTACATAACTAATACATATACAGGAGTTCAGTACAAATGGTACAATGGACAATGGTTAAAGAGTTATGAAGGTGAATATCCAGCAGGGTCATGGCGAATAGTACTATAAAAGATAACATTGTTTGTTCAGGTGCATTGTTTTATGCACGAGATTCTAAACGCTTTTTACTATTACAACGAACTAAACCAAAGACAGCCGGTCAGTGGGGATTAGTTGGTGGTAAAGCAGAAGGCAATGAAACCCCATGGAAAGCACTTGAGCGTGAAATTGGTGAAGAAATAGGTAAGACTCCTAGTATTAAAAAGATTATACCTTTAGAAATGTTTACTTCCAATGATAGTAAATTCTTTTTTCACACTTACCTAGCAATAGTTGACTCAGAGTTTATACCTAAACTAAATGAAGAACACTGCGGTTATGCTTGGGTTGATGCAAATGCTTGGCCTAAACCATTACACGTAGGTCTACGTAATACACTACAAAACAAATCAATAAAAGAAAAACTACAAACAGTTTTGGATATTATTGTATGAGTTGGATATCAGAAAAGTTCAGTCCTTGGGCTGAAGAAAAAGTCAAAAATCTCAAAGATAAAATATTAGTAGATGAAGAAACACACAAACAACGTGTTGATACTTGTTTATCATGCGAACACTATAGTAAAGACATGATGGTATGTAAAGAATGTTGGTGTGTTGTACCGTTAAAAACCAAAGTTAAAGATTTTCACTGTCCACTTAACAAGTGGTAATCTGCTTCCTGCACATTTTCTTCAACATCAATAATAGAACTTATTAATTTCTTGTTTTCAAAGTCAACAGTAAGTGACTCGTGTACACTTTCATATGTGTCTTCTCGACCGTAATTATTAAAACTAAGAAATTCACTATTGCTTACATGGGTACTACTGAATGTAAACTTTAAACGATCTCTAGTTTCAATTCTAAAGTCAGTAATTTCTTCGTTAAGTGTAAAGTCTTCTTCACTAGGAAAGTTTCTATGTATGTTTCTGCCACGTCCGTATGCTGTTAAACACTCGTGCATTGTAATTAAGCAAAAACTATCAGGTATTTTAGTATTAAGGTCAATAATAGTCTCAGGGTGAATCATATTTGCTGACTTATACACAAATGGAGTATCTTTACTTTGCCATAGTACTAGTGAATGGCTCTCAATTTTCCACGGAGATGCGTGTTTGGCTCGACTATACCAATCTATTAAGTCGTCTACATTAAAAGACCCAGCAAGGTATTCAATCTTTGATGACATTACTATACCAATCTCTCAAAAACTCGGCATGATTAGGAAAAACTTCAACTTGTTTTTTGGTTTTTTGGTCATACAAGTCCCAAACCATCTCACCGTATTGTTTTACTGCTGTCTTTGCTGTTACTTCGCTGTCGTTGTCATAAAATCCTAACAAGAAAAGTAGTTCAAACCACTGACCAACGTGGAACATGGTGTATACTCCAGGAAGATGCAACGAATTAGGTGGCATTGGTTTGAATAATTTCAATATCTTGTCAACACTATGACTTACTGGTGCTTTTTTAACTGCTTGCCAAAATTCTGTGTCGTCTTTTTTGCTTAGGTAGTAGTGTAAGAAGATAAAATCGTGAATTTCGTCAATCATAGTCTCAAATTCACGACTTAAAAACTCTCTACCTTGGTCATCATAGAAACCTCTGCTTTCAATTAACACTTTTGTAAGGTTTTGAACTGCTTTTGTAGTAAATGTAATACCAGTTGCTTCTAATGGTTCTACAAAACCGGCACTTAGACCCACTGCTACTACATTTTTAACAGCAATATTCTTATGTTTGCCAATTTTCATTTGTAAATGGTTTGCTTCTGCTTCGTGCTCACCAATAGCATCGCGTAATTCTTGCTCTGCTTGTTCTGGAGTAATAAATTTGTCACAATAGACGTATCCATTGCCGATTCTACTCCAGGTAGGAATAGTCCAACGCCACCCAGCGGTCATTGCTGTGGCTTTTGTGTAAGGGTGCATCGCTGTTTTACGGTTGGCGTTGTATTCTTTAGGCAGTGCTACTGCCCTGTTACATAACAGAGTGTCATTAAAACTAATAAATGGTTCGTTAAGCGACTCTTCTAATAATAAACTTTTAAATCCTGTACAATCAATAAACAAATCAGCAGTAATTGTTTCATTGTTGTCTAATTGAAGTGTTTCTATACCATTGTCATTAACTTTTACGTCAGTAACAATAGCATCATAGTACTTTATCTTATCTTGAAACTTAGATTTTAACATTCCAACAATGTCGTGTGCTTTAAAATGTACGGCATCCCATGCAATGCCATTAAGTCCAAAAGTAAAATCTAATCTATGGTCATTAAGTTTAGGTGATTTGTTATTTTGTGCTAAACGATAACTTGGAATCCAGTCTAAAAACTCTTGTTTTGTCTTCTTACTTGCTAATACATATTCGTGCATCATAATACCATTACCAAGTACAGCCATTTCAGACGTATCGTTGTCAACAAATACATTATTGTCTGCCCAGCCGTCTAATTCAACACCTAATTTGTATGTAGAATCGCACAAGTGCATCCACTCGCTTGGTTCTAATCCACACTCATATAAAAATGCAGTAGTAAATGGTTGTGTTCCTTCGCCTACACCAATAGTACCCATCTTTGAAGATTCAATTAAAGTAATATTAACCATTTCTGGGAGATTATGACGTAGGTGTGCAACTGTTAACCAGCCACTTGAACCGCCACCTACAATAACAATGTTCTTAACTAAATTATCCATCTTATTTTTCTAGTACAAAAATTCCTAAACCGTTCCAGTAGTCGTTTGGATCTTCACCTTTAGTATTAATTATTTTTTGATGTTTAATTTTAAACTTTTTATTTCTAATACCTTCAAGTGTTCCTTGCTCAACTTGTAGCCAATTCCAATCATCAACAATATAAACAAAGATAGGATCAAACATATCGTAGTAATGATCTAAAACATTAACGTGCGATTCGTAACTATGGTCGCCATCATAAAACATAATGTTAATCTTAAAGTTTAAATCCTCTTCTACTACATCAAATGCATCTTTGTCTAGTATTTTAGCAAGAATGTTACCTTGATTTTCAACGTTTTTGATTAATATGTCTTTTGGACTACCATCTTCTGCTTTCCAATCTGGAATATCTCGCATAGGTTGTATTGTTGGGTTTGAAAAGTTGTCAATAGCAATGGCCGCACTTTGATAATTTCCATCAATAGCACTTGCAAAAATAGCACCATGATAACTGCCTATTTCAACATACCTAGCATCACTAATACTTAACATATTATTCATAAAATGTTTAATCTTATTACTAGTTAAGCCTGCAATTTTTAGTGTTCCAGGACTAATTTTTGATTGTTCTTTTTCAGCATTTTGTAAACTAGTTGAAATATGTTCAATAAATCTATTTCTTGATTTTCCAACAACTACTTTTTCACAGTAATTACAATCCCAACAATCAAACTTACACGTTTTAATTTTGTCACGCCACAAGTTAATAGGACTACCTTCAAGTTTCATGTCATCAACATAATCGTCAAAAGTATTCCACATTAACTCTTTACCTTCTGCAAAGTTTTTAACTATTTCCATAGTTTCAAATAAACGTGGAATATGTTCACGTCCGTGCATTTTAAATACATCAATGCCTAGTTCTTCAATAAACTCGACCCAATCTTCACGCCATGGCGGCAAGTTTGCTTTCTTTAATTCATATCCAGGATCTTTTCTATCCCACGCAGGACAAGTAAATTGACTTAGTGGAGTCATAAAGTATGTTGGTTCGTATGGACTGCGTCTTGTGTTGTTATATTGAAAATGCTCGTCTTGTACAGAGCAATTACCCCAGCAATGTTCATTGGCTAACAAACTTACTTTAATATCTCTGCCATATTTTTCAATACAATATTCTTTTGCACGTTTAATTTCTAATAAACGTTCTTTGTCACGCATAAGATCTCTGTCAAGATTAATATAACTAAACCCTGCTTTTACTAATTCAACAAGTTCGTTTGGGCGTTGAACATTACGTAAGATAGTATTTTTAATAAACAGATCAGGAAATTCTTTTTGTATTTTTCCGCTTAATAACCATATTGTATGAGGAAGTGTTACTGTTCTAATACCGTTTTCATATAAAGGACGGAAATTTTTGATCCACATATCAAGCATATCTTCACGCGGAGGACATTCAATGTTATTAAATGTAGCACTTAGTGGAATACCTAATTCTGTTTGAAAAATTCTAGCATTGTGAATTAAGTCTTGTGCTTGGTTGCCATCAAACACATCTCCCATTGCGTCTTGTACAAATGGCGGGATACGACTTGTAAAATAAATGTCGTAGATATAATCCTTATATGTTTTAACAAGATCGTAAAACTTATCAAACTGTTCAGTAGTAAGTTTAGGATTTAATGGAATACTAAAAATTTTCGTCATTAAGTCTGCGCCATCTTTCGTTTGATATTTTCCATCTGTCTAGAGGACATGGTTTACTGTCGTTATTGATACCAGTCATTGGCCAAATGATACAACTACACAATTCGCACATCATTCGTTCATGAATAAATTCGTCGCTTATTTTAGTGTCGTGTTCGGACATGAGTTCCATAAACTCACAATCATAACAAGTATTCATACGATCTTCGCGAAGTTCCCAGTCGTTTAACGAATAATCACTTGGTTTGTTTATTTTCAATTGCTTTGATTCCGCCATCTTTTTCCACCTCAATTTTAATATTGTTTTTAGTAGTTTTTCCGCCAAAGTCGCCGTCAACACCTATGATGTTAGGTAGTGCAAGACCTGATTCGGATGGTTGATGTGTAACTAGAAGATTACGTACTTTATCTTGAATTTGTAAAATACCATTCTCCATTTGTGCTACGTTAGCAATCGCTTGACCGATAGTTTTTTGTTGTACTTCTGTTGGCATGCCCATAATAGATTCCATGTTACCACTCGAAATTTTACCAGTAGTAAGCATATCCATCATTGCTTGTTTAGCCATACGTTGCGACCAGTATTCTTCTTCTTTTTCTTCCCAGTCGTCTTTGTAATGCTCTAATGCTTTCATTGTATCATTAGGTGCAATCTTTTTAAGCACAGCAAGAAATTGTTTAATTTCAACTTCGTTTTGTCTTTCTACCTGTCTAGTATATTCAATATCAAAACGTGTTTTATCAATTTCTTCTTGTAATAGTTCGCGTTCTAGATCGTCTTCTTCTTTATCTAAACGTCGTTGTAATTTTCTAAGTTTAATATCTGCTTTTTTGATTTGGTGTTTTCCTTCGCCGAGTGACACCATACGCTGACGTACTTCTAATCCAATCTGTCTAATCTTTCTTGGATCAGTAATTTCGCCACTTACTACAAAAGAATCAATTTGAAACTTACTGTACGCAGTAGTTTCGTTTGCTAGATATTCAATTAATTTTGCATCTTCGTCAGACTCGACAGAAATGTCGACATATTTTGCCATGTCAAACCGTAATTCTTTTGGGGTATCAAAAGTACTTAACGAACCTTCGTCAACTTTTTTATTAGCCATCAATAACTCCTTTACACATATAATGTATATATGCTAATTTATCGTTGATCTTAAAGGATGTGGCTTAGATATGAAGTTGGAAGTCGCCGTACTTGTAAGGATGAAAATCCGGATGTGGCATAATTCCAAAAAACTCATCTGCAATTAGAGCCGCTTCTCTAATTGTTTGACAGGCTTTAACACGATCAATACAACGTTGCTGTTGTGCTAGTAAACTACCTACTTCTGTATCATAGGTTTCAATTTTAGCAAGTACTTTTTGAACCATTTCTGCTTCAGTAATACCTCTAGCGCCTGCTAGTTGACGTAATAGTGCGCCGCCGCCTGCTTCTGCTTCTTTACGTTGTTTTCCCCAAGTACTCGATTCTAGTTCATTACTGGTTAAACGTAAATTTGCAAAACGCTCTTGGAAAATATATTTGATACGTGCAGTCATAAAGATTTTCATATATTCTAGACTAGCATTTGCTTCTTCTACTGTATATGCTCTTTTAACTTTAACGGTTTCACCTTCTAAACCTGATTTAGTTGGAAATTCATCACCTGTTTCTAAATTACGATATGCTTTATATTCAGGACGGCCAAAGTCGTTATATCTCGCCGCAACATCGTCTGGAACAATAACAGGGTTACCTTCGCTCCAATCAATCCATTCTGCATTACTAACTTCAACGAGAGTTAACCCATATTGACTATCTAAGAATCTAAATCTTGGGTCAATATCATGTCTTTTTCTTGTGTATAAAATGTACATATCTTATCCGTTTTCCTTAAGCAATTTTAGATCCGCCGTCTCCAGAACTCATACCTCTGTCAAAGTTACCTAGGAAGTTTCTAGAACCGTTTGAGTAATGTTGATACCAGAACCAACCGTTTTGACAAGCGGATCCACAGCATCCGCCACCGTAACCAAAGTCTTGACTTTCAATAAAGTTAGTTTCACCGCAACGTTGTGGTTTACTTGTGTAACCGCCTTGGTTACTGTTTGCTGAGTGATTATATCTTGTATAGTTATTAGATGAGTTACCAGCATCTTCAACTAGCGACCATCCACTCTTTGTAGCAAGTGACTTAGAGTGTGCTTGGTTTGAACCGCCTGGTCTACTCATGCCACCGGAGTATGTATCACTTGAGAAGTTAAAGAATTGAGCACCGTAACACTCATAACCTCTGTTTTCATCTTCAAAAGCGTTGCCGTAGTTGTTACTTGCGTTATTACCTTGCACCTGTGTATAACTGTTATTTGAGAATGTGTGTTTTACTGTATTAGTATTGTTACCGGTAGTTGTATAGCCAGCCGGTGTACCTACGTAGCCACCATGATTACCCATTGAACCTGCATCGTCTTTTGATACACCCATGTTACCATTCTGTGATTCACTTTCAGATGCCATACTAAAACCACAAACGTATGAAGAGGCACCCATACCTTCCATTCCGTAGCCGTATAAGTGTGTATCACTTGATGTACCTGAGAAGTAAGCACCTGGTCTATTACATCTGTCACCTAGGCCAGTGTAAGCATTATTAGAGTGTTGTACTCTGTGTGATGCTCTCCATGGATTAGAGTTAATGTATCCACCAATGATGTAACCCCATGCATAAACCTGTCTATAGTAATAACTGTTAGCAGGGTTAAAGTTAAGTGTGATATCTGTAAAATCGCCTAGTGTTGAGTCAGTTGCTCTAATAGTAGCCGCATAGTTTTGACTCCACGCACCACTTAGTGTTGCCCAGTTAACTGTACCACTTACTGCACCGTTTGATGCTAACGAAAGTCCACTTGGTAAACCGCCACTTGGTGCACTAATTGACACTGAGTGGTTAGGGTCAGTAGCACTAATAGTTGTGCTAAATGAACTCATTGTGTTAAAGTTAAATGTTTGGTTGTTAGTTACGTTTGTAAAACTTGGTGCCGCGTTGTTACGTGATGTAAATGTAAAGTCTTTAGCAACTTTACGTCCTGTTGCATCAGTAGCAACAATAGTAATATTTTGTACAGTGTCACTTGCTACACTTGGAGCAGTACCACTAATAACACCTGTGCTTGAATTAATCGAAGCGCCTACAATGTTACCACTACCATAGTTAGATCCTTCACCTGCTTGGTTTGAGAATCTATATGTAATAGCACCTGCACCGTCTGGGTCGGTTGCTACTACAGTGTTAGTAACACTTAAATTGCTTAATGCTTGACCTTCGAACAATGTACCCAAGTTAGTAGCAGTTGAAAATGCTGGTGGAGCATCGATATCAATTGCGTCTGAAATAACAGCACTTAGACCAGTACCGTTAAGTACTTGAATATCGTATGGTTCATCGCTTTGTAGAAGTCTTTGAGCACCTGTAAATGTAATAGTAATCTGTGATGAACTATCTCTAGTTACTGTACTTGGAGAATATGAAGCACCACTGTTACCAATAATACTAACAGTTACAGTAGTTTCGAAGTTTTGTCCTGTAACAACAACAGTTTGTGTTGGGTCATCTTCGTTAACTGTTGCAGGAGCACTACCACCAATTTGCGGAGGTGCCGCAATTGATGACCAGCCAGTAGATGCATACTGTTCTAGGAATCCTAGTGTAGTATTAAATCTAATGTAACCCACTTGTGGGTTAGTAGGTCTTTCTGCTGTAGTACCTGTTGGAATACCAGTAAAGTCACCTGTGAATATTTTGTTTTTACCAGTAAAGTCTCTAATATCTGCCATTATAGTACCTCAATCAATTTCCAACCGTATGTAGCATTAGAGTAAACTAATCCAATACCTTGGTGCTCTACGGATAATGTTAAGTCTTGTGCTAATCCCATTATATTGTGTCCATTTCTATTTATCGTACAGTTGTTTGTATCAAAGGTTCCTGCCAAATCAATAACTCTAATAGTGTCACCAATTGCGGCAGATGTTGGTAATGTTAGTGTAACTGCGCCACCACTTGTATCTACAAACCAACCTTCGCCTTTAGCAGAAACAAAGTCAGCACTTGAAACTTGCCAACGAATACTACCTGCTGGTTCCCATGATCCACTTGAACCATATACTTCTAAACTTGCGTTATCTGAATTGTAACGGAAGAAACCAGTACTTGCCGGATTAGGTCTTTGTAGTGTAGTACCTACCGGAATAGCAATGTGTGATGTTCCGCCGAACGATTCAAATCTTTCATCAATCTTAGCATCGACGTATGTTACAACAGCACGTTCTGTTGGTACTGCTGTATCCGAGTTGTCAGCCATTGTACCATCTGTACTAAATTCGTTAATTGTAGCACCTTGTTTACCTGCTGTAATACTGCCAAGTTGTAATTCGTTTAGACCTGCTAAGTCAAATTCCTCAGAACTTAATGTAGCACGACCAGTAGCCTGTTCAACCTTAAAATAATCACCTACTCGGAAGTTACCATCTTGATCTGTGGTTAC
>Ga0181591_10004397_pt1 | contig 12254 bp, 12 predicted proteins | sample 071ome_33_FD_133757 | JGI IMG/M metagenome (GOLD analysis project Ga0181591, IMG submission 133757) | Coastal salt marsh microbial communities from the Groves Creek Marsh, Skidaway Island, Georgia - 071412AT metaG (megahit assembly) | ecosystem: Environmental > Aquatic > Marine > Intertidal...
CCATTTTTTCATACTCGCTTCGATCCCATGCACCTGGGCGCATTGGTGTTTCAGAAGTGTTTCCCGGGATGTGATTGTCTCCTATGAAGTCTATATCATCAAGATTATAGTCCTCAGATATTGCCATCATATTCGACAAAGTTTCGTTCAGTTTCATGTAAACGGATTTTAAGTTCATACTTAGGCTCTAGTCTCTTTCTGATGAGGTTCCAGCAGACCACTGCAATGTTCTCTGCAGTAGGATTCAAGCCTTTCATTTCTTCTACATCCAGGTTTAAGTTTCTGTGATCGAAGCGTTCCTCGATCTCTTCCTGAATGATCTCTTTCAAAATTTTTATATCGATCACATAACCCGTAGCAGGATCTAGTTCTCCTGTGACCTCTGCCGTGAGCACATAATTGTGGCCGTGCCAGTTCGGGTTATTGCATTTGCCAAATACCTCGTCGTTCTTCTCCTGCGTCCAATCAGGATTGTGCAAACGATGTGCAGCGTTAAAATGTGCTTTTCTATATATCTTAAGCTTCATTTGAAGCGAGTTTTGAACGTTCAACTACCTCGTCGAAGCATATTCTGAACCAGGGGGTATAGTTGTCTGGGTTTTCATCAATGTCCTCTTCAAGCCATTTAACGTCGACATACTTCCAATTGGCTACTTCTTCAGGATTGTGTTCTGGTTCACCTGAAAATCTTCCGAAGAAAACGTGATCCAACTCGTGCTCGATCAAGCCATTACCAACCTCAGCTTTGTAAATGAAATGATACTGGTGATTTACCTGGGTCACAATGCCCAATTCTTCTTTTAGCCTTCTGCGGGCTGCACTTTCTATTTCTTCTCCTGGACGTGGATGAGAGCAACAAGCATTACTCCATGAACCGGGTGAGTGATACTTTTCAAAGGCTCTTTGCTGGATCAGCATTTCACCTTTTTCGTTGAAGAGGAACACAGAGAATGCCCTATGAAGTAACGCCTGCTCATGGGCTGCCATTTTCTCCATGGTTCCGATCTGTTGATCTTCGGTATTGACCAATACCACCTCTTCCATCAAAATAAGTTTAGGTTGTGTCTCAAATAGGATTCAAAAAGCAAGGCCACTTTCTTTTTGTTCGGAATTCTAATTCGTTGTTTCATGATCTTAGACGGATCAACAGACTTGATCTTGTTCAACAAGTTAAGATAATAGACGTAAGCTACGTAAACTCCAAATCTAGAAGAGCCTGGAAGTTGCTTTATTCCTTCAAGGGCATGATCAAAATCAATCTGGATATCCTTTTCAATTTCCCTTTTGGTGGCCAGATCGAATTGTCTGAGATCCACACCTGGGAAATAGGTTCTTCCAAGATCCTCGTAGTCCGCCTTAACATCTCTAAGAAAATTGATCTTTTGGAAGGCAGAGCCTAATGACATTGCATGAGGTTTAAGATCTTCATATTGCTTTTCATCTCCATTTACAAAGACTTTCAGGCACATTAATCCAACCACTTCAGCGCTGCCAAGTATGTACTCTTTATAGGTATCATAATCATATTTGATGTCCTTTAGATCCATTTCCATACTTCTAAGGAAAGTGTCAATCAATGACTTGTCAATGTTATACTGGCGAACTGTATCCTGGAAGCTATGCAGTATAGGATTAAGGCTTATCCCTTGCTCTAGAGATGTGTAGGTGTCTTCCCAAAATTTCTTCAAAAGAAAATCCTTGTCATATTCATGGAATGTGTCAACGATCTCATCGGCAAAGCGAACAAAGCCATAAATGGAATAGATCGCCAAACGGATATCCTTTCTAAGTAATCGAGTACCCAAAGAGAATGAGGTACTGTAGCGATGAGTCACCATCTTACTGGTGTCAATGCTTATCTGATCAAAAAGTGCTTTGTTGGTCATGATTCAGGACTTTAGTATTTGCCCGGCGACCACTTCTCCAGAAATAATTGAAGGTGGAACACCAGGACCTGGAACAGTAAGCTGTCCAGTGTAATAAAGGTTGTTCAGTTTCTTATTTTTTAAGCTCGGCTTTAGGATGGCGGTTTGTTTTAGTGTATTGGCCAAGCCATAAGCATTGCCTTTGAATGCGTAATAGTCTTTTTTGAAATCGCTATGAGCATAACTCCTTTTGAAGCTCACATGCGATCTGATCTCTTCTCCAAGTATGTGTTCGAGACGATCCATCATCAGATCATAATATTGCTCTCTAATTTCTTCGTCATCTTTTAGCTCAGGAGCCACAGGCATGAGCAGGAAAAGGTTTTCCTTTCCCTCAGGAGCAACTGAAGGATCAGTTTTCGATGGAGCACAGACGTAAAAGAGTGGCTCTGAAGGCCATTTTGGATCGTCGTATATTTCTACAGCGTGTTTAGAGAAATCACGGTCGAAGAAAAGGTTGTGATGTTTCAAGCCTTCAATTTTCTTATCGACACCCAGGTAGAAAAGCAGACTTGAGGGAGCCATCACCCGTTTATCCCAGTACGACTCCTTATAGTTGCTATATTCTTTCGGCAGCAAGTTCTTGTCGACATGGTGATAATCAGCCGAAGCAACTAGGTGATCAAACTCGTAATCTCCTGATCGACTGACGATTTTATTGGCTTTTCTGTCTTTGATCAGTATTTGTTCAACCTCGCTATTGAACTTAAATTTCACTCCCATTTCCAGTGCGAGGCTATGCATCGCATCAGGGATCTTGGACATGCCTCCCATAGGATACCAAGTTCCTAGTTTGAGGTCAGCATAGTTCATCAAACTATATAAAGCTGGAATCTCCGTAGGCTTGGCGCCAAGAAATAATACCGGAAATTCTAAAAGTTTGATGAGTCGTTCATTTTTGAAAAAGGACTTCAAATGAGTTGTCATCGACTTGAAGAGGTCCATTTTGAACAGCGAGGTCAGGATACGTGAATCCATGAACTCAGTGAGCTTCAGACTTGGGCGATGAACGAGATCGTTGATCCCAACTTCATATTTGTATGCCGCTTCGTTCAGGAACTTCTTAAGATTCTGAGCACTGCCTTTTTCGATGGACTCAAAAAGCTGCATGAGCTCATCGAGATTTGCAGGCACATCAATCAGATCATCTTTTCCAAAGTATACCCTATAGCTAGGGTCAAGACGTACCAGATCATAATAGTCACTTACTTTTTTACCAAAGATTCCGAAGTAGCGCTCAAATACATCTGGCATCCAATACCAGGATGGGCCCATGTCGAATGTAAAGCCTGAAGCGCCAAAAACCCGAGCTCTTCCACCCGGGCTTTCGTTCTTTTCCAGCACAGTTACCTCATGTCCTTTGGCAGCGAGGTGCGTTGCTGTGCTTAATCCGGAAAACCCGGCTCCTATGACGACAGATTTAGGCACTATCTATAATCTTTCAAGCTTTCCATGAGCTTCTGACGAGCAAGAAAAATTCTTGATTTAACCGTCCCAATCGGAAGGTTTAATTCATCAGCGATCTCTTTGTATTTGAATCCTTTGAAATGCATATTAAATGGGATTCGATATTCATCAGCCAAAGCCGCTACTGCCTTCTGAACCTCCTTATGTTGGAAGGTAGAAGCAGGCGATGGACTATGATTAGAATCCGCAACATTAATATAATACAAATCTGTCGTTTGGTCAATGATCGTGTTCGCTTTTACCTTTCTTCTGTAATTATTGATGAAGGTGTTTTTCATGATCGTGTACAACCATGCTTTCAAGTTGGTCTTTTCTACAAACTTGTCTCTATACTTGATAGCTTTCAGCATGGTGTCCTGAAGAAGATCATGAGCATCTTCCTCATCCTTGGTTAGGGACAGCGCGAAATATTCTAGCGCCTGACGAAATCCTATTACTGCGTTATTGAATTCTAAAGTTGACATTTTTTGAAGTTTTGTTTAACCATTCATTTCAAAAGCTCAACAAATGTATATACATCAATTTAATAAATGCAAGTTTTTGTTGAATATTTTGCTTAAAAGGTTAAACAAAATGTAAGTTGCTGAATATCAGTATTGTCCTGAAAGGTGATTTCATCAGGATGACCTTCCTTAGCTTAAATTAACATCTTACCATATGGTATTAAGCTCTTAAAATTGCTTGATTCGAATGGATACATTTGCAATATGAGTCAAAAGCCAGAACACATTCACCCTATTCATGATAAGATCCTTTCAAGATCAGAAAAACAAGAGCTTTTAGGACAGAAAGCCACCTGTCTTTGGTTTACTGGTCTGTCAGGTTCTGGTAAATCCACACTTGCAGCGGCAGTCGAAAAAGAACTTTATCAAAGGAAGATTCTCACTCAAATTGTCGATGGAGACAATCTAAGATCTGGTCTAAACAATAATCTTGGCTTTAGTTCAGAGGATCGAGTTGAGAATATCCGAAGGATCGCCGAACTCAACAAACTCTTCCTCGATTGTGGAATCGTTGTGATGAACTGTTTTGTGAGTCCTACAATCGAGATTAGGGCAATGGCGAAAGAGATTATAGGTGTCGATTTCAAAGAAATATTTGTGAATGCACCCTTGGAAGTGTGCGAAGAACGGGATGTCAAAGGCTTGTATAAAAAGGCAAGGGCAGGAGGCATAAAGAACTTTACGGGTATCGATGCACCATTTGAGGCGCCGATCAGCCCCGACCTTGAGATCAAGACCGATGAAATGGATCTTGAAGCATCGGTAAATAAGGTCATTGAATTTGTAGAGGGCTTGATTTGAACAAAGAACTGAGGATACAATTGGAAACTGAGGCGGTCATGGATTGTCAGTTTAGTTAATTTCGTCACCCATGGCAAAGTCAGAAGAAAAGTTCCAAAAGAAACGCCTGCGTTCATCCTATTTCACGGTGATCGTCAGCATCAGTCTTGTCCTGTTCATGTTGGGGCTTCAAGGCTTAATGCTCTTACAAGCTAGAAAGCTTTCCAATTACGTAAAAGAGAATATCGGATTTACTGTGATTCTTAAAGACGAGGTCAAGGATGTGGATGTAGCACGTTTGCAGAAATCTTTGGATGCCTCCCGTTATGTGCAAAGTACCGAGTTTATCGACAAAGAGAAAGCTGCCAAAGAACTCAAAGAAGACCTTGGGGAAGACTTTGTTGACTTTTTAGGATATAATCCACTTCTGGCATCCATTGATGTGCACCTTGATGCTAGCTATGCCAATCCCGATAGTTTGAAATGGATCGAAGCTGATCTTATGCAAAACCCGAAGGTCAAAGAAGTTTTCTATCAGAAAAACTTGGTTGTTCTGGTCAATGAGAATATTCGAAAGATCAGCATTGTATTGGTTGCGTTCTCTGCACTACTTCTCATCATTGCCATTGCCCTGATCAATAACAGTATCAGACTCGCTATCTATTCAAGAAGATTCCTAATTCGAAGTATGCAACTGGTAGGAGCAACTCAAGGCTTTATTAGAAGGCCCTTCGTATGGAGAGGAATTCTGAATGGTGTATATGGAGCGATCATAGCTATTGGTTTTCTTTCGGCGATCATCTATTATGCCCAGCTCGAGTTTCCAGACCTGATTGAATTAGAGGACCAACAAATCTTCTTATCCTTGTTTGGAATTGTACTTTTGCTCGGGATTTTGATCACCTGGATGAGTACGGGTCTCGCAGTGAGAAAGTACTTGAGGATCAAAACCGACAAACTCTATTAATATGAGCGAAGAGAAAAAAGAATTTATCCCATTTCACAAAGAGAATTATCTCTTTGTGATCATTGGAGTAGCCCTTGTAGTTATTGGTTTCATTCTAATGTCTGGTGGAGGAAGCGAAGATCCAACCGTATATTCTGATGAGGTATTCAGCACGCGCAGAATCACAGTTGCTCCATTGATGATCCTATCCGGATTCGCTGTTGTGATGGTCGGAATTTTCAGAAAATCAAAGTCCTGATCGTTAATGAGCTGGATCGATGCCCTGATCCTTGGGATCATTCAGGGCCTAACTGAATTTCTTCCGGTCAGCAGCTCAGGTCACCTTGAATTGAGCAAAAGTATTTTAGGTGATAATAGTGTTCCTGCCGAAAGCCTTTTGTTCACCGTTACTGTTCATGCAGCCACAGCGCTAAGCACATTGGTTGTATTTAGAAAGGATGTTCTTCAGATCATTAAGGGGCTATTTGCATTCCAAAAAAATGAAGAGCTATTATTCTCTTTGAAGGTCATTCTCAGTATGATCCCAGCCGCAGTTGTTGGTGTATTGTTCAACGACGAGATCGAAATGCTGTTTGGTGGTCAGAGTTTGCTGGTTGGCGCGATGTTGATCATTACTGGTTTATTGCTTTTCCTGGCTGACAAAGCCAAGAATACAAGTAAGAACGTAAGTTTTGGAAATGCAATCATTATTGGGATTGCCCAGGCTATTGCTATCCTTCCAGGGATCTCCAGATCTGGATCAACCATCGCTACTTCAGTTTTGTTGGGCGTTGATCGTGAGAAAGCAGCGCGATTCTCTTTCTTGATGGTAGTTCCTCTGATACTTGGTAAAATGGCCAAAGACCTTCTAGACGGGAATGTTGCTGCTCAAAGTGACAAACTCTTCGTGCTAATGATCGCCTTTTTTGCCGCGTTCATCACAGGGCTGTTTGCATGTAAATGGATGATCAGCTTAGTTCGCAAGAGCCAGCTTAGGTACTTTGCCTATTACTGTTTTGCCGTTGGAGCTCTTGCTATCTTCATGACACTTTATGTCTGATTTTGATTTCCTTGCGGGTAAGCTTTTACTGGTGGACAAACCACTTGGTTGGACATCTTTTGATGTAGTCAATAAACTTCGCTATACGATCAAAAGAAAGCTTGAGATCAAGAAGATAAAAGTTGGACATGCAGGAACACTTGATCCATTGGCAAGTGGATTGTTGATCATTTGTACTGGAAAGATGACCAAGAAGATCGAAGAGTTCATGGCGCAGGAAAAAGAATACACAGGTTCAATTCTGCTCGATCACAGCCGCCCTTCAATTGACTTCGAGACAGAACCTGATGCCTATTACAATTATGATCATTTAACCGAAGAGTGTATAGAGCAGTGCAGAAAGTCATTCATTGGAGAGCAACTTCAACAGGCACCTGCTTTTTCAGCCAAGAGGATAGATGGAAAGAAGTCGTATGAATTGGCAAGAAAAGGAGAAGAAGTAAAGCTACGAGAACATTTGGTAAGCATCCACGAATTGGAGTTGGAATCAGTGAAATTGCCTCAGATCGATTTCAGGATGAAATGTTCCAAGGGAACATATGTGCGCTCCTTTGCCCGTGATTTTGGTAAGAACATGAAATGCGGAGGAGTGCTTTCCAGCCTAAGAAGAACGGCCATTGGAAACTACAAAGTTGATGATGCCTTTGGCTTAGAAGAGCTGTTATTAAAAATAGAAGAAGCCTAAAGGAAAGTTTAATATCGGTCTTGATGGTGATAATTATTAAATTCGCGCCCTTGAACCCCCAAATTTTACAGCCATCAGTATAGGAAGAATGAAGCTTTCAGAGTTCCGGTATGATCTACCAAAGGACCTCGTTGCGCAATACCCTAAGGATCAAAGAGATGAGTCAAGAATGTTGGTTCTACACCGTGAAACCGGTGAGATCGAGCACAAGAACTTTAAGGATATCCTCGACTATTTTGACGAAGGAGACGTCATGGTTCGAAACGACACCAAAGTGTTCCCGGCTCGTTTGTACGGAAACAAGGAGAAGACAGGTGCCAAGATCGAAGTTTTCCTACTTCGTGAATTGAATAAGGAAAGCAGATTGTGGGACGTTCTTGTTGATCCAGCTCGTAAGATCAGAATAGGAAACAAACTTTATTTCGGTGAAGACGATTCATTGGTTGCTGAGGTAATCGACAACACGACCTCACGTGGACGTACTTTGAGGTTCCTTTTTGATGGTCCTTACGAGGATTTCAGAAAGACATTGTATGAACTAGGGCATACTCCTCTGCCAAAGTATATTAAAAGAGATGCTGAACCCGAAGATGAGGTGCGCTACCAAACGATCTATGCTCAAAAAGAAGGAGCGGTAGCTGCACCAACTGCAGGTTTGCACTTTAGCAGAGAGATATTGAAAAGATTGGAGATCAAAGGTGTTGACTTTGCGACACTGACCCTTCATACTGGTTTGGGAACTTTCAGGTCAGTAGAAGTTGAAGATCTCACCAAGCACAAAATGGACTCTGAGGAAGTTTACATTCCAAACGATGCGGTTAATACCGTGAACAGAGCCCTGGACGAGAAAAAGAAGGTTTGTGCCATTGGAACTACTGTGATGCGAGCCATGGAGTCGGCTGTAACCACTCAGGATCGTATTAAGCCATTCGAAGGGTGGACCAACAAGTTTATTTTCCCTCCTTATGAATTTGGTATTGCAAACTGCATGGTTACCAACTTTCATATGCCTGAAAGCACTTTGTTGATGTTAGTATGTGCTTTTGGAGGATATGACAATGTAATGAAGGCTTACAAAGAAGCCATCAAGCAGAAATACAGATTCTACAGCTACGGAGATGCGATGTTGATCATCTAAGCTTTAGAATAAGGACATAAAAAAACCCGGACTGTGATCAGCCCGGGTTTTTTTGTGCTTTGAAGTCAAGCTTATTCGACGATAAGCTTGATCATGGTTCCTTCTGATTCAATGATGAAATACATTCCTGAATTCAGTTGGCTTACATCAAGGCTTTCAGCATTCTCCTTAGCCATTATGAAGTTACCTAGAACGTCCATCACTCTGACATCAGCCGCTCTGTTGAATTTCACTCTGCTTCCATTCGTTGGGTTAGGGAACACGCGGAAATCGTTGGTTGAACGAACTAGCTCAAGAGATCCAACTGGATCAGGACCTTCAAGTGTTGTGAAGTCAAATGGACCTTCCCAGTTACTGTTCTTAGTTGAACATACCTGACGCACGTAGAACTCATAAGCTGTGGTATCATCCAATCCTGTGATAGTATAAGGACTTGTTACGCCCATTACCATCATTCCAGAACCAAGCGTGAAACCGTCAGTTCCATATTCGATATCAGCAGATGTTGTACCCATCCATGAAACCGTTGCTTCTGTTGAGTCAACATTATCAAGTGCCAATGAAGCAGGCTGGCTACATGTGCTAGTATCAATATCGGATACAATTCTTGGGTAAAGCTGATATCCTCCTGTGTATGGGGAGCTTCCGTCAAACTGAGCGCCTACACCGATAAGGTCAAAGATTCCTTTAGGTGCTGAAGACCATACTGTGTCTAGTTGCATATCCGAATCTACCCTGATAGACAACGTGTCGTTCGTATTGGTTACAATATCCACGTTGAAGCTACCGCTGCTTCTCCAATCATTGGTATCCGCAACAAAAACTTCGTTGATTCTGATGAATTCACCCTCAGTACTTTCATCAAAAGTAGTTACAACATCTGGGTTCTTAAGAGTAACGTTTGAATCCAGAACATGAATGGAATCGACTCTTAACTCAGCAAGACCATTGTATTGAATCAACAGACCGTAAGCTGTGATCGAGTCACCAATCATAGGTATAGTGTAACCAGGAACATCATCAAAGTTGAAGATGTTGATTCCTCCAGTGGCATCATACATATAGAATGAGTAACCGCTGTTACCATCATAATCAGGAGTGAATACAACACCAGTGAGTGCAGCCATTCTATTCAAAGAGTCAAGTACTCCGTCGTTGTCAACTGTTTTTGCAGTCGCAATGTTCATTGCAGGTGGAGTGAAAGAAGAGCTCCAACAAGTATTTGCCAATCCTGGAGATGTTCTGTGTCCAGCAGCAGTTCTCTGCTCTCTCCACCAGCTTGATGAAAGACTGTTATCGTCATTAGGATCACACAACACCAATGAAGTCGCAAATCCATCAGCGAAATAATCCCATGGAGCACGATCATCGTAGTTCACATAGTCGATGGTGTCACCAAGCGTGTTCACAAGAAGGATGTCTTCTCCACTATTGCTTAAACTTCCACCAGTGAATTCAAATGCACCACTCAAACCGAATGCTGAATTGATTGCAGAAGTGCTTGAAGCTACAATGGCGTATGCGCCTGGTGCAAGTGTTGCTCCTGCTGGGAATACAAAGTCAGCTCCTTGAGAGAAGCTCATTCCTCCAAGCTGAGCAGTTCCAGCACCGTTGTTGTAAAGCTCCACGAACTCAAGGCTGTCATTCGAGCTCAAGTCGTTGTACATGATCTCAGTGATCACAACGATAGGAGTGGATGAGTTCCATAGGAAGTTAAAGGTATATGTAGTGTCTAGAGCAATTCTTTGTAGACTCTGAATTGCATTTGAAACCACAAGCGATAGCTGAACGCCATCAGCGAATGGTGTACCGTAACTCAAAGTAGCAGTGTCAAGACCACCATTCAACGCAACGCTATTCAATCCTCCAATTCCAGCATAGTTTGCTGTGCTCATCGCTGAAACAAGGTCCATGCTGTCGCTAAACACTACCTCGATGGTCGTATTATTTACGATGTAAGCATCAAGTACTGTTGGGTTTGCAAGTGTTGTGAAACTCAAAGGACCAACCCATGCAGAAGCTCCTAAAGCACCGCCACAAGTATCCTGAACATAAATGTCATATGCAGTACCTGGCATCAAACCATTCAAGGTATAGCTTGCAGAGCTAAGGTTAGAAACCATAGTTCCAGTTCCAGGCGTGAATCCACCTGCACCATATTCAATGTTCCATGCAGTAGCTCCACCGGTTGTCCAGCTAAAGCTTGCACTGGTATCTCCTAAAGCACTTACTGAAAAGCTTGTTGGAGAATTACAAGTATTGCTTTGAGTAGTAAAAGTATAAGGACCTGACCATGCTGATGTAGCAGTTGCTGAACAGCTATCCTTCACGTAGAATTGATATGTTGTAGATGGCGTAAGACCTGTAAGTGAGTAAGGTGAGCTTGTTACGGCAACCATAGTACCCTGACCTAAGGTAAATCCAGACGCACCATATTGGATCACAGCATTAGAAGCACCACCTGAAGTCCAGGTCAAGTCAGCGCTCGTGGTGCCGATATTATTTGCGATAAGGCTTGTTGGCTGATCACAGTTTTCAGCAAGTCTGATGTTGTCCATTACAAACTCTTCGTCACCTGATTCTACTCTAACCTTAACACGAATTGAAAGGTATGAACCTGTTCCTGAAATAGAACCAGAAAAATCTTGAAGGGTGTCATTCAACATTACTTCAGCTGAACCATCTCCACCATCATAGTTCTGGTTAGCATCAAAATATAGCCCCCCAGTATTTGATGAGTTTGGTGAAGAGCCAGAGTCAGCACAGAAATAAAGAATTTTCGTCCATGCACCACCGTCGATCTTAACGTGTACAGCTGCAGTATCACCGTTTCCGTTAGAACCGAACCAGTTCAAGGCAGCATCATAACGCCCTGAAGTTGGGTTAGCCGCAGCAGCCATGTGAAGGCTTAAGTTCACACGATTGCTAATGTCAATGGAGTCAATAGTTAATTCAACCTCGCCGTTTGTGGTTGTAGAGCCAGCATCTCCAGAATTGATATCTTCATATGCGATCACATGAGTACTATCAGCACCAACTATAGTAAAGTCAGGCCCTGATGAGCGAGCGTTAATTGTATTAACATTTTCGTTTAGTACATAATCTTCGCGACCATCATCAAATAGGTTACTGATATTCCATCCAGTTGTGTCTTCGAAAGACTCCTGGAAGAATACTTGCTGAGCGAAAGTGCTTCCAGCAAATAAGGTTATTAAAGCAGAGAGTATTAGTTTTTTCATTTCTGTTTGATTTTCATTTAGAGTGCGAAAATAGGGCAATTTGACTGGCCTAAGGTTATCAAAGGCTTAAAATTTAGTTCGAAGGCGCAATCGTAAATACCTGTTTTTCAGTGAGTGTAGTGCCTCCGGGCTCAAAAGCTTCAAATACGGCAATGTAAATCCCGACTCGTGCTAGCGCGCCACTTTCGAGAGTGCCATTCCATGATACGAAGCCACTGGTGGGAACAGGCTCGTTATTCAGAAGCTTGATCAATTCAAATCCATCGTCGCTATATATGGTCAAACTTGCAGCATAAGAGCTCAGCGGTGGTAGGTCATAGTGGAAGCTAACACTGTTGAGCTGGGCATTAACAGAAGGCACAAAAAGCTTGGGATCAACATAAAATATCGAACTGGAAGCATCCGATTCAGCCTTGATCGAATTTTCAAGGCCAGGGCTTCCTTTTACAGGCTCTCCATACTTAGGCCCAATGGTTGCAGAGCTCCAGTTTCTCGCCTCTGAGGAATTTAA
>Ga0181591_10004408_pt1 | contig 12235 bp, 10 predicted proteins | sample 071ome_33_FD_133757 | JGI IMG/M metagenome (GOLD analysis project Ga0181591, IMG submission 133757) | Coastal salt marsh microbial communities from the Groves Creek Marsh, Skidaway Island, Georgia - 071412AT metaG (megahit assembly) | ecosystem: Environmental > Aquatic > Marine > Intertidal...
GACGCCTTCTATTTCTTTGCCGCTGACCCAATCCTGCGCCCATTGCACCTCGTCATGGCCCAAACCTTCATAGGGTCCGAAGCAGGCTTCGGTCAGGCCTTCTATAGGGTGAATGGGAACATCCAGCCCTTGTGCTGCGCGTCGCGCCGTCTCGTGAGCGCGGTCCAGCGGGCTGGTATAGATGGCCGCCAATTCCAGTTCGGCAACATGGCCACGCACAGCATCCGCCTGTGCCAACCCCGTTTCATTGAGTGGCACATCCGTTGACCCCTGCCAGCGGCGGGACAGGTTCCATTCTGTCTCGCCGTGGCGGAGAAAATAAAAGGGCTGGCGTTTCAGCATCTGGTCAGGGGTGTCCCTAGCCCAGTGCCTGTTCCAGGTCGGCGATAATGTCGTCGACATGTTCAATGCCAATGGAAAGCCGCACATAACCCGGTGTCACGCCCGTTGCTTCCTGTTCTTCCGGTGTCAGCTGGGAATGGGTTGTCGACGCCGGGTGAATAGCCAGGCTGCGCGCATCACCAATATTGGCGACGTGGTACAGCATCTCCAACTTGTCGATAAAGGCACGACCTGCTTCAACGCCGCCCGCCAACTCGAAACCAAGGAGCGCGCCATGACCGCCAGGCATATAGTCGTTGGCCCGCCGGCGGGCTTCGCCGTCCTGCAGGCTCGGGTGCGTCACGCTCGTGACTTTAGGGTGATCATTCAGCCAGGCAGCAACCTTGTCGGCATTGGCGCAGTGTTCGCGCATGCGCAAAGCCAGGGTCTCTAGCCCCTGGATAATCTGGAAAGCGTTCATCGGCGCCAGCGGTGCGCCCAGGTCACGCAACAATACAGTGCGTGCACGCATGATATAGGCGACAGGCCCCATTTCGCGCACGGCATCCACCCAAACGGCACCATGATAGTTGGGGTCTGGTGTGTTCAGGTTCGGCTGGCGTTCCGGGTTAGCCTCCCAGTCAAAATTACCACCATCGATGATCATGCCGCCAATCGAGGTGCCATGACCGCCGATATATTTTGTCAGGGAATAAACGATGATGGCTGCGCCATGATCAAACGGGCGGCAAAGCAGGGGTGCTGCTGTGTTATCCATAATCAGGGGAACGCCCATCTCGCGGCCGATGGCTGCCACTTCAGCAATGGGGAAAACCTGCAATTTCGGGTTCGGCAGGGTTTCTGCATAGTAAGCGCGGGTTTTGTCATCGGTTGCCGCACGGAAAGCTTCGGGGTCTGCGGGGTCAACGAAGCGTACTTCGATGCCCTGTGCCTTGAGCGTATTGGCAAACAGGTTCCAGGTGCCGCCATACAGGTCGGTGGAACTGACAATGTTGTCGCCAGCGCTGGCGAGATTTTGGATTGCCATGGCAGAAGCCGCCTGGCCGGAGCCTACCGTCAGGGCCGCCGCACCGCCTTCAATGGCGGTCATGCGGTCTTCGAGCACTGCATTGGTGGGGTTCATGATGCGGGAATAGATGTTGCCCAATTCCTGCAGGCCAAAGAGTGCCGAGGCGTGGTCGGCACTGTCAAACTGGTAGGATGTTGTCTGGTAGATGGGGACGGCAACAGCATTGGTTGCATCGTCCGTACGGTAGCCAGCATGCAGCGCCAATGTCTGCGGGTTCTTCGAATCTGTCATGGCAAATACTCCCTTGGAAATCAGGCAAGAGCGTGCCCCACTGCCCCTTTCAGATCAAGGGGGACAAATGACCACCCTTGTCGATATTCCGGTTGTCTGCTGTGCATTTACGCTGTAAATATATTGGGTCTTGAGATTTGGGGAGCTGCTTAATGCGCGTATCAGAAATTGAAAATCCAACTAACCCTTCCTTCCTGGGCAATGCGGCCCCGGTTGAGAAGGAAAACAACACCGTATGTACGGAAGTAATCGGGAAGGTGCCCGAAGAACTGGCTGGTTCTTTTGTCCGTATCGGCTCAAACCCTGTGTTTGTCGATAATCCGGAAACATATCATCCGTTCGACGGCGACGGCATGATCCACGAAGTTCATTTCCAGAATGGCACGGCCTCTTATGTGAATGCCTTTGTCAACACGAAAGGCCTGCAGCTAGAGCGCGAAAAAGGTGATTATATCTGGACTGGTCTAGCCTCACCGCCCGATTTCAACAATGAACATGGCATGATGAAGAACGTGGCCAATACGGCCATGGTTTTCCACGCAGGCAAGTTTCTTGCCCTTTGGGAGGGCGGTAATCCGCACCACGTTTCTCTGCCTAATTTGGAAACGGTTGCCGAGATTGACTATGACGGCAAACTGAACCACCCGTTTACGGCACATCCGAAGGTGGATGCCCAGACGGGTGAAATGGTGACCTTTGGTGCCTCTATTATGGCCAGCCCGTTCTGCAGCGTGTCACTGGTCGACAAGAATGGCGACCTGGTGCACACGACCGGCATCGACATGCCCAAGGCAGCGATGATGCATGACTGTGCCATTACCGATAAGCACACGATCTTCCTGGATCTGCCCATTACCTTCGACTTCACCCGTGCCATGAATGGCCAGAAGATGCTGGATTGGGAGCCTGAAAATGGTTCGCGTATCGGTGTTGTGCCGCGCATGGGGTCTGATGAAGACATCAAGTGGTTCGAGATCGACAATTGCATGGTCTTCCACGTCGCCAATGCCTGGGAAGAAGGAGATGAAGTTGTCCTGCTGGCGTGCCGCGCCAACAAGACCGAAGTAGGTGATGCCACTGAAAACGCCAATGATGCCGATATGGACATGACGGACCAGCTGGCTCTGTTCACCGAATGGCGCATGAATATGGCCACGGGTGAAGTTACAGAACGTAATCTTGATCCGGTCAACTATGGCGAATTCCCGCGCATCAACGACAACCTCGCGGGTCGCAAAACCCGCTACACCTATGTAGCCGGTATTGATCAGAACCAGCGTGGTACGCCGTTTAACCGTGAAATGAAGTATGACGGTGAAACCGGTGAAATTCAGGTTCACCCGCTCGGTGAAGGCTGCAAGGGTGGCGAAGCTATCTTTGCCCCGCGTGTTGGTGCTGTGGATGAAGATGATGGCTATGTCATTCTCTTTGTTCGTGACGAGATCAACCAGACCTCTGAATGTCGGGTGATTGACGCCAAGAACTTTGAGGCTGAACCGGTTGCTCGGGTTAAAATCCCGTATCGCGTACCATTTGGCTTCCATGCTTCGTGGGTTGCCAAATAAGCGCGAGCCGCTAATTCAGGATAGCTGAATGAGGGCTGCCTATAGTCAATAGGCAGCCCTTTTTCTATGATTGGCCCATGACACAACTCGACGATCTCTCCAAGGATATATGGGCGAAGCTTTTAGCCGCCGTTGATGACGCAGGGGCGGCCTTCCGCTGTCCAGTTGTGGCGATGAATGATGGGCGCGGGCAGCCTTCGGCGCGGGTGATGATATTGCGGGGGGCGGACCCGTCCCAATGTAGCCTGCGCTTTTACACAGACCGACGCAGCGACAAGGCCAAGGCCATTCTTTCCGTCGAAAATGGAAAGGCACCGGCAGAAGTTGTGCTTTATGACCCGGTAGAGATGGAGCAGGTCAGGGCTCGGGGGTTTGTGCGTGTGCTGGATGGAGGAGATACCTTGTTGGCATGGCGCCAGGTGCCCTTTGGTCAGCGTCTTGTCTACTGTACGGCAGAAGTGGGCAAGCTTGTCGAGGAACCCGATAGCGGGCTACCGAAAGAGTTGTTGGACGACGGCCTTGGACAGCAAGACAGGGATGCTATGTCTGAAGCCGGTCAACCGAATTTCATGTGCTTTGATGTCTTGCTTGAGTCCATGGATTGGCTTGGGTTGCGTCGGGACGGCAATATCGCGGCCAGGTTTGAGGGGCTGCGGCAGCACGTACCGACAGCGGCCTGGTTCATCCCCTAAAGCGGGAACTGCCAACAGAAACTAGTCAGATGCCTAATCTTTCCGCTGGTGATTATGTCGGCTCGCCCGTAGGATGAGGCAAATTAAATTTACGCCTGAATGTTATTTCAGGCAGCGGGATGCACATGAGCAAGGCTGGAATTGGCAGTATTCTGGTCGTGGCCGTTTTGGCTGCGGCCTACTTTTTGTGGCCGGGTAGTGATGAGACTACTCGGGGCCCGTCCGCGCGTGGGCCTGTTGCGGTGATCGTTCATGAAGTTGGTCGTGCAGAATATGTCGAGAAAATTGAAGCGCTGGGCACCTTGAAGGCCAATGAATCCGTAACCCTGACAGCACAAGTGCGCGAAACCGTAACCCGCGTGAATTTCGAAGATGGCGCTGTTGTGTCCGCAGGGGACATCCTGCTTGAGTTCACCAATGAGGAAGAAAGTGCCCTGCTGCGTGAGGCGCAGGCCAATTTGACAGAGGCGCAGAAGCAGTTGGAACGTATCCGGGGGCTTGTCGCAAAAGGCACTTCGACCCAGGCAAGGTTGGACCAGCAAATTCGAGAGGCCGGCAGTGCGCGGGCACGGGTAGAGGCTATTGCCGCCCGGTTGGCTGACCGCCTGTTGCGCGCGCCTTTTGCGGGGTTGTTGGGCTTCCGCATGGTCAGCGAAGGCACATTGGTTGACCCTGGTGCAGCGGTAACCACGTTGGACGATATTGATCGGGTGAAACTCGATTTTTCAGTACCTGAGACTTATATCGCAGCCCTCAAGGTCGGTTTGGCCATAGAGGCAAAAAGTGCGGCCTATCCGGATCGTGTCTTCAAAGGCACCGTAAGTACCGTGGATTCGCGCATTGACCCTGTCTCACGCGCGGTTACCGTTCGCGCAATCATTCCCAATGACGAGCGCCTGTTGCGGCCCGGCATGTTGGTGACGGTCGAGTTGGAACGCAGCCGTACCATGGAGATCATGATCCCTGAAGAGGCGTTGATCCAGCGTCAGTGGAATAATTACGTCTATCTCGTTGACGAGAACGATATGGTTGAACAGCGCCAGATTGAGGTCGCTGGCCGCCGCTTGGGGGCCCTGGTCGTGCAAAAGGGACTGTCGGAAGGTGAAACGGTGATTGTTGAGGGAATCTCCAAGGTCTTCCCGGGCAATCCGGTGACGCGCCAATCCTCGCGAGGACTGGACGACATGGTGACGGCTGAGGACTAGCGGCATGTTGCTTTCCGACATATCCGTTAAAAGGCCCGTCTTTGCGGCTGTCCTTAGCCTGGTGCTGATTGTGCTGGGGGTGTTGTCTGCTGACCGCCTGCAGGTGCGGGAATACCCCGATACAGATGCAGCTGTTGTCTCTGTGACCACGGCTTATCGGGGTGCCTCGGCTGCCACGGTGGAAACCCGTATCACCCAGCGGATTGAAGACCAGGTCTCAGGCGTAGAAGGCATCCGATGGCTGTCTTCAGCCAGTTCGGATGGCCTTTCTCGGGTGACGATTGAGTTCAACCTGACACGCGATATTGAGGATGCGGCCAATGATGTGCGGGATCGCGTGTCGCGCATTCTCAATATTTTACCGGATGAAGCTGATACGCCCCGCGTTGCCAAAGTGGATTCTGACGAATTCCCCATCGTCTGGTTCAATCTGAACTCTGAGACCATGTCGGTGTTGGAACTGACGGACTATGCCGACCGCTACATTGTCGACACCTTGTCGGCGGTTGATGGCGTGGCACGCGTACAAATTGGTGGCGCGCAGCATTATGCCATGCGGATCTGGCTGAATCGTATTGCCCTGGCTGCCCGCAATCTGACTGTCAGTGATGTTGAGCAGGCCTTACGGCGCGAAAATATCGAACTGCCAGCGGGCTCGCTTGAAAGTACATCGCGTGATTTTACCTTGCGGGTCGAGCGCTCTTACCGGACGGCCGAAGACTTTGAAAGCATGGTCATCGCCAAGATGGATGATGGTCATCTGGTCCGGCTTGGCGAAGTTGCAGAGGTTGAATTCGGCGCCGAAGAACCACGTATTTTCTTCCACGGCAATGGGTTGCCGCAAATTGGCCTTGGCATCGTTAAACAGTCGACTGCCAATACGCTCGACGTGGCACGGAGCGCGCGGGCAACCTTGCTGCGGATGGAAGAGGATTTCCCCGAAGGGATGTCCGTTCACTATTCCTATGACAGTTCGGTCTTCATCGAGGAATCGATCAACCAAGTTTATACAACATTGGGGATCGCCATCGCTTTGGTGATCATGGTGATCTACATGTTCCTGGGTACGGCGCGGGCCACGCTGATCCCGGCCGTAACCGTGCCTGTGTCGTTAATTGCCAGTTTCCTGTTCCTTTATATTTTTGGCTACACCATCAACACGCTGACCTTGCTGGCGCTGGTGCTGTCCATTGGCCTGGTGGTGGATGACGCCATCGTGGTGCTGGAGAATATATATCGCCGCATCCAGCGTGGTGAGGCCCCGTTGGTGGCCGCCTATAAGGGTGCGCGCCAGGTAGGGTTTGCCGTGATTGCGACAACGCTGGTGCTGGTGGCGGTATTCATGCCGATCATCTTCCTGGAAGGTAGTACGGGACGCCTGTTTGGTGAACTCGCCGTCGCTGTTGCCGGTGCTGTGACGATTTCAACCTTTGTGGCGCTTTCCCTGTGCCCGATGTTGTCATCGAAGATATTGGCGCCAGCGAAAGAGAAAAAACCGCCTGTGCAGGCTGTCGTTGACCGGGTGTTCGAGAAATTTGCCAGTGTCTATGAGCGTATTCTCACGGCGGCACTCAAAGTGCCCTATATGGCTATTGTTGGCGTGTTCGCCTGTTTTGCAGTCATTGGTTTTCTGTTCGACCGCACACCGTCAGAACTGACACCCAGCGAAGACCGGGGTGCCTTTTTTATCCGGGTGATCGCGCCAGAGGGATCCGGCTTCGACTATACAAAGCGCCAATTGAAAGCTGTCGAAGAACGCTTACTGCCGCTGATTGATGAAGGTGTTGCACGGCGTGTGCTTATCCGGGCGCCCGCGTCATTCAACTCGGTCAATAATTTCGACACAGGCTTCGGCATTATCGTTTTGCACCACTGGGACCAGCGCGAAGAATCAACCAATCAGGTGATCGCGCGCAAACGGGCAGAACTGGCGCAGATCCCCGGCGCGAATACGTGGCTGATCCCGCGCCAGGGCCTGGGTGGCGCCAGTACGCGGCCGTTACAATTTGTGATCGGCGCCGGCACCTATGAGCAGCTGAGCAAGTATCGCGATATCCTGATTGCCAAGGCGCGTCAGAATCCTGGTCTCGTTGGGGTCGACGCCGACTTCAAGGAAACCAAGCCGCAGATGGAAGTCGAGATAGACCGCAACAGGGCGGCTGATCTGGGCATCTCCATCGAGGAAATCGGCCGAACGCTGGAGACGATGATCGGTTCGCGTGAGGTCACGACCTTCAATTGGGATGGTGAGGAATATGACGTTCGCCTGCAGGCACGGCGCGCTGACCGGCAGGAACCAAGCGACCTTTCCAACCTCTATGTGCGCTCCAGTACCAATGGTGATCTGGTCCCGCTATCCAACCTGGTGACGTTGCGAGAATTTGCCGATGCCCAACAGTTGAACCGGTACAACCGCATGCGCTCCGTCACCATCTCAGCTGGCTTGGCACCGGATTATTCGCTCGGCGAAGCCCTGGCCTATATGGAGCAGCTGGTAGACGAGGAATTGCCGGCCTCTGTGCAGACGGACTATCGTGGCCAGTCGCTGGAGTTCAAGGAAACAGGCCAGGCAATTTACTTCACCTTTGTGCTGGCGCTGCTTGTGGTGTTCTTGGTGCTGGCAGCGCAATTTGAAAGCTTCATCCACCCGATTGTCATTATGGCCAGTGTGCCTTTGGCGCTGTTGGGGGCCTTGTTCGGCCTGACATTGTTCGAAGGTACGCTGAATATCTATAGCCAGGTTGGGATCATCATCCTGGTGGGGATTGCCGCGAAGAACGGCATTCTCATTGTTGAATTTGCCAACCAGCTGCGGGATGCCGGGCGAACGGTCGCCGAGGCCACTGTAGAGGCGGCGCGTATTCGCTTGCGGCCTATTGTTATGACAGGTCTGTCGACTATGTTCGGCGCTATGCCCCTCGTATTGTCTGACGGTGCAGGGGCCGAAACACGGGGAACTATCGGTACCGTCATTGTCAGCGGTGTGCTGATCGCCACGGGCCTAACGCTGATTGTGGTGCCGGTGCTTTACCGAATGTTGGCGCCTTATACGCGGTCGCCCCATGCGGTAGAGCGCGAGTTGAATGCCCTGCAGGATGCGCAGGTCTGATCAGCGATTGCTCAGCCGGTCGCGTATGCACAGGCCCATGATGGCGATACAGACAAACAGCAATAGGGCGCTGACATTGTCGTCAAATACGTTACCGGCGAATGTGTAGGTAAACACACCCCACAGATAGTAGATCCCCCCAATATGCAGGCGGCGCCAATTTGCCCTCAGCAGGGCCACCGACTTGTCGTTAGAGGTAAGCGCCATCAGGACAACGAACACATAAGCCAACCCACCAAAGACAAGGGTGATGGTGTCGGGCGTCTGGTCTGTCACGAGGAAATAAACGGTCAATGCTCCAAGATGCACAATATGCGCGAGCGCGAAGTTCAGGCCGAGATAGCGCCGATTGGCATTGAGCCAACCGGTGAAGCGGTTGGGCCAGATAGCGAGCAGCGAAGATGCCGCAAAGATCAGCGCAAAGATGATAAAGGCGATACGAGCGGTCCAACGAGTATAGGCCTGGATGGCTGAAATGCCGTCTCCTTCGGCGTACCAAAGCACAATGTCGGTAACAGCAAGGACAGCAACCGTCAGGGCAAACAGCCACAGGGGCGCCGCGGCTTTTGCTCTCTCCTGGGGGTGTGCTGTTTGCTCAGTCATGTTCTGCCCTTAGCCAAGAACCCGAACAGGGTCTGTGCCGTCCCACCCTTCGGCTGCCGCGGCGACCATGGCATAGAAGTCCCGCACGCCTTTGTCGTCTTGATAAAACTCGACCATATGGCCCAGCATGGAGACCGTATCGATATAGGCAAAGCGTGTACCGCCTGTTGTCGTCGCCAGGTTGGCTGCCTCAAAACCCAGGGCAGCATAGCGGGCGACTTCAGCATCAAAATCATCCGTAAAGGAGGCCACGTGGTGCAGGCCTTCCTCGCCGGGGGCATACATGTCCCGGAACGCTGATGGTCCGTCATTATTCTGTTGGACCAATTCAATCATGATCGGCCCGCACTGGCCGTAGGCGGATGTGTGGTCGAAATCCACCTTGTCACCCCGATACAGGCATTCAGACAGCGGGATATGTTCCAGCACGAAGAAAGGGCCGGCACCGACAAGTTCTGTCATGCGCTCGGCGGCCTTGAAGACGTCGTTCACCACATAGGCATTTTGGACGATCTGGCGTTGGTTTAGTAATGTCATGGCCTCAGTCTAGGTGGGGCGCTCATTTTGCGCAACGGGTGCTTGACCTAGAGGGGTTCAGCCTCAACAATCAGCCATCTGTAATTCATCTTCAAATGGGGGGAAGTCGCATGATCAGGGGTATCCATCATGTTGCCCTGTCGACGCCAGACCTGGCGGGCAGCGTTAAATTTTATCAGGAAGCCTTTGGCTTTGAGGTTGTTATCGAATCCGGCTGGGAAGTCGGGTCTGAATGGGTCGATACCATCGTCGGCTTGAAGGATTCGTCCTGTTCGCAGGCGATCATGAAGGCCGGCAATATGTATATCGAACTGTTCGAATATCGCACGCCGACGCCTGAACCCCTGCGTGAGGGTAATCCGGTGAACAATCATGGCTACACGCATTTCTGTGTCGATGTGGTTGATATCGAGGCCGAATATGAACGCCTTTCCAAACTGGGCGTGAAATTCCATTGTCCACCGGGACCGGCTGGTGAAATGGGTGGCGGTAAAATCCGTGCCACCTATGGCCGCGATCCCTTCAATAATGTGATCGAAATTCAGGAAGTGTTCGACGCCCATAACGATATGTATCTGAACGTCGACTAATCACGTGTTCCACGGGTTTGACCAGCAGCAAATCGACCTTGGTGAGGTTGTCATCAATTTACGCAAAGGGGGCGAGGGGCTGCCTTTGTTGCTGTTGCATGGCTATCCGCAAACCCATGTGATGTGGCACAAAGTTGCGCCGCGCCTGGCTGAAGACTTTACGGTGATCGTGCCGGACCTGCGGGGGTATGGCGACAGCAGCAAACCACCAGCTGGCGAAAATCATGCCGGTTATTCCAAACGACAGATGGCGCAGGACATGGTCGGCGTGATGCAGGCCTTAGGCTTTCAGCAATGGTTCGTTGCCGGGCATGATCGCGGCGCGCGTGTGTCCTACCGCATGGCGTTGGATCATCCGGACAAGGTATTGCGGCTTTGCAGCATGGATGTCGTGCCAACTGTTGAGCAGTTTGAACAAACAGCACATCGGCCGACAGCGGTGGCTATGTATCACTGGTTCTTCCTGGCGCAACCATCACCGTTCCCAGAGAAACTGATTGGGGAAGACCCGGCATATTATCTGCGTCATTCGATGGAAAGCTGGGGTGGCGGCAACAGCGTTTTTGAGCCAGAGGCCATGGCAGAATATATCCGGTGTTTCTCGGACCCAGAGACGATCCGCGCGACGTGTGATTGCTATCGTGCCGGGGCTACTATCGACTGTGCTATCGACGTGCAAACTCGGGAGAACGGCGACCAGATAACCTGCCCGACGCTCATTTTGTGGGGCGACAGGGGCGGTGCCTGGAGCGGTAAGGCGCAAATGAAAATTTGGCAGCGCTGGGCAACAGATGTCCGCGGCCAGGGCGTTCCCAACGGGCACTTCTGCCCCGAGGAAGCGCCGGATGAAACCTATGAAGCCATGAAGGCTTTCTTTAGCTAAAGGAAAATAACAATGGAAATGCGGGTTCTCGGGCGCACGGGCGTCACTGTCAGCAAATATTGCTTTGGCGCCGGTATGTTCGGCTTTTTCGGCAATGACAACCAAGAAGATTGCCAACGTATGGTCGACATGGCGCTGGATGCGGGCATCAACTATTTCGATACCTCAGATGTCTATTCCTATGGTGAGTCGGAAGAAATCCTGGGTAAGTGCCTCAAGGGCAAGCGTGACGACGTAGTGCTGGCCACCAAGTTCAGCCTGCCGATGGATGATAACCCCAATCACAAGGGGAACTCCCGCCGTTGGATCATCCAGGAAGTCGAGAACAGCCTGCAGCGCCTGGGTACGGACTATATCGACCTCTATCAGGTGCACCGCCCGGATGCGACGGCTGATATTGACGAAACGCTGGGGGCGCTATCCGACCTGATCCATCAGGGTAAAGTTCGAATGATCGGCTCCTCAACCTTCCCGGCGGAATTGCTGGTCGAGTCCCACTGGACGTCAGAAAAACGGAGCAGGGAACGCTTCCGCACGGAACAGCCGCCATATTCTATCTTTGCGCGCAAAATTGAAGGCGATGTACTGCCCGTCTGCCAGGACTATGGCATGGGTGTTGTCGTCTGGAGCCCGTTGGCGCAGGGGTGGCTCACCGGCAAGTGGCGCAGGGGGGCGACGCCGAATGATACCAATCGCCAAAAGCTGCAGCCGCATCTGTTCGACATGCAGCGCGACGATAACCAGCAGAAGCTCGACAAGATCGAAGCACTTGCCGCCGTGGCTGATGAAGCCGGCATATCCCTGATGCATATGGCCATGGCCTTCACCTGCGCGCACCCGGCGGTGACATCAGCCATTATTGGCCCGCGCACGGAAGACCAGCTACAGGGCCTGCTCGACGGTGCCGATGTTGTGCTGGGGAATGATGTGCTCGACGCGATTGACGAGATTTGCCCACCGGGTACGAATATCAGCCACGATGATGACGGCTATATGGCCCCGGCACTCGCAGACAAAAACCTGCGTCGCCGGTCAGTGGCGGGTGATGTGCAAGACGCTACGCGCCAGACTGTCAGTAATATCGAGAAATTCCGCGACGAAAAAGGCCGGTAAAAAACCGGCCTTTTGGTCATTCTGTCTTCAAGGCGTTCTAGCGCCTGTCGAACGTAATATGCAGTTCCGGCAGGTTGCGAAGGATGATGCTTGGTTCGGCCACAGGGTCGCCATGGCTTTCATCCAGCCGGATGTTCTTCATCCGTGCCAGCAGGGACGGGAACCCAAGGTTCAGTTCTTGCCGGGCCAGCGGGGCGCCAATGCAATGGTGCACGCCAGAGCCAAAGGCCAGCTGTGAACCGGAATTACCCCGGTGAATATTCAATTCATCCGGGTTTTCAAACTGACGTTCGTCA
>Ga0181591_10004411_pt1 | contig 12233 bp, 8 predicted proteins | sample 071ome_33_FD_133757 | JGI IMG/M metagenome (GOLD analysis project Ga0181591, IMG submission 133757) | Coastal salt marsh microbial communities from the Groves Creek Marsh, Skidaway Island, Georgia - 071412AT metaG (megahit assembly) | ecosystem: Environmental > Aquatic > Marine > Intertidal zone...
CGATCGCGCCGACGTGGTGTTCGGGTCCCGCTTCCTGTCGGGTCGACCGCATCGAGTGCTCTACTTCTGGCACTCGATGGGCAATCGCTTCCTCACGCTGCTGTCGAACATGTTCACCGACCTCAACCTCACCGACATGGAGACGTGCTACAAGTGCTTCCGTCGACCGGTCATCCAGAGCATCCAGATCGAAGAAGATCGATTCGGATTCGAACCGGAGATCACCGCCAAGTTGGCGCGTGGCAAGTTCCGCATCTACGAGGTGGGAATCTCCTACTCGGGTCGCACCTATGCCGAAGGCAAGAAGATCGGCTGGCGCGATGGAGTGAGGGCCGTGTACTGCATCGTGCGCTACTCGGCTTTGGGAGACGCGGTCAGGACCCGAATCGCGCGGTGACACGTCGCCACCGATGGCCGAGCCCCCATCGGGTGACCAACAGCATCGACTCGAGAACGATGCGCGATGACATCTTGGACGTCCCGTACCGACGGTCGACGAAAACGATCGGCACCTCGACGACTCGTGCGCCCTGTCGGACCGATCGCACCATCAACTCGGTGAGAAAGGCGTAGCCATCGGCTCGTGTGGTCTCCGGATGTATGGCCGCCAATGCCGACGCGCGATAGGCACGAAATCCCGACGTGCAATCTCTGACACCCACTCCGAGGATCCAACCCGTGTACACATTCCCCCAACGCGACAGAAGTCGCCGGTGGAGCGGCCAATCACGGGTGCCGCCACCCGGTACGTAACGAGAACCCACGACGACGTCGGATCCACTCTCGATCGCGTCGAGCATGCGGGGAATCACCTGCGGATCGTGTGAGAAATCGGAGTCCATCGTCACGACGACGTCGAATCCTTCGCCGATCACTCGTTCGAAAGCGAAACGGTACGCATTTCCGAGACCGTCCTTCACCGCACGATGGACCACGTCGATCGACCCAAGTTCTGCCGCACAGGCTTCGGCGAGGCGTCCGGTTCCATCAGGACTGGCGTCGTCCACTACCAACAACCGGGCTTCGGGAACGATCGATCGCAACTCTCGGAGCAGCCGATCGATGTTCTCGGCTTCGTTGTAGGTGGGCAGAACCACGGCCACGGGCACGAGGGTTCACCTTAGCGAGTCGGGGTCGATCCCTTCCGGAAGTACGAGGACGCTCACTGGCTGGCCGAGACGGTAGTACTCGGTCAAGAGCTCGACGATGTCGGGCTCGATGGGAGGGAAGGCGAAGAGTACGGCCGCACCGGCCGGGTTCTCTTGTGCCACCAGATCCTCGCGTCCCGTTTCCACGAGGCGCCGTTCGATCTCGGCAAGCAGTCGGATGGCCTCGATCTCATCAGCCGGAGTTCGGGGATCGACGTGAGCGATCCGCGCGACGCCGGGCGCGTTCAACGACGACTCGTCGACCGGTCCGACGACGAACCACCACACCTGATCGACTTCATCGACTGTTGCCGTCCGATGTGGGAGCGCCGCTGCCGCGTACGACGGGTCGACACGCATGGAGTAACCGCGCCGCTCCAGCTCGAGCACCGTGCCAAAGCCAGTGGCATCGAGCGTGTAGGGGTCCCACAGGTGAACGAGGATCGTGTCGTCGCCAATGAGGGGTTCGAGTTGCGGCACGATGGCCTCCACGACGTCGGAGTCGACGGCACCAGGCATCTTGGCGTCAGCACCCACCGACACACCGGCTAACACGGCGACTGCCACGACGACACCGGCCCAAGCCGTGCGACCGGGCAGTCGACGGAACGTTCGCGCCCGCGTCGATCGGGCAAGTGCAAGTACGGACACGAGGACAGCGAAGCCGCTCAGTATCCACACCCAACGGATGGTGTAGTCGAGATACGAGCCGAAGATCCGCAGAATCGACAGACCGGCGACGACGATCCCGCCAATCAACGTCAGAAGCAATGCGCCAATTTCTCGATCACCGGTCTTGGATGCCCGCCGCCGGGCCAATCCCACCAGTACGACGAAGGCCGCGAAGCCCGGCCATCGCGCCCAGGTCTCGGCCGGTTGCGCGACACCCGACCCGGTGAGCCAGGGACCGATGACGTTGAACTGAGTAGCCATGATGCGCACGGCCTCGCCGAGCGGAATCGTCGGTTCATCGGGTGAGGCGAAGTGCTGCCACAAGATCTCGATGTTGCCCGGTTCACGTCGAATCTGATCGACGAAGGGAAGCACCCACACGACACCGAGCGCCGCCAGACCGCCCCCGACACCTCGGAAGTCTCGACGACGAACCAGAGCGAGCAGCATCACGACGAAGGCGACACCCACCACGAGGGCATAACCAGCGTGACATTGCACGCAGTGACTACCGACCACCACCGCCCCTGCAGTCCATCTCCACGATCCGTGCCGGTTGATCACCTCGTCGGCCAAGAGGACGAAAACCAGAAAAGGAATCAGGGCCAGCCAAGGATTCCACGGCTCGACGACGAAGTCAGGACCCGACGATCTCGCGAAGAGCAGAACCAGGAGCGACACCACCATCACTCCCGACCAACCGAATCGCCGTCGCGCCAACCACATGGCGACCGCGGTCGAGACGAGATGAACCGATACCACCGCAGCCATCAAAGCCGCGCTCGATCGTCCCCCGATCACGTACACCGGCAGCATTGCGAACCAGAGACTTGGACCGGGATGAGAACCTTGAAAGCCGGTGTCGTCGATGATGCGTCCGGCTGCCCCCACCAACGGCGGGTTCCCGAAGAAGCCGCGCATGTGGAGTTCGGCCTGCGCCATGTCGCCGGCCGGATACCACCGACCCTTCGAGAGAACGACGACGAGGGCCGTGATGAACGGTGCGGCGACGGCCACCGCCACGAGAATCCAACGAGTTCGATTGGCAATCGAGGGATTCATCGAACGTTCGACCCCTGACACACCTGTCGGTACACAGGTCGAAGGACGTCGGCTGCCAGAACGTCCCACGACAGTTCCCGAGCCCTTCGAACTCCGGACTCCGCCATCGACCGTCGGAGTTCGTGATCGGTCAGCAATCGCACGATCGAACTGGACAAATCCTCGACCGGTGCCAAGAGTCCGGTCCGTCCATCGAGAACTGAGCACCGGTGTCCGAAGATGTCGGTCGCCACCGCAGGGGTTCCGCAACCAGCGGCTTCGGTGAGGGCCAAACCCCATCCTTCGGCCAAGGACGCGCTCGCCACGATCCACGAGCGCCGATAGAGATCTCGCAATTCCTCCCGAGAAACACGTCCGGCGAAGGTGACCCACTCCGATGCGTCGTGAGCGGTGACCCACGAGCGCAGGGTTTCGCTCAGCGGTCCGTCACCGACCAGGGTCAGTGTTGCACTGGGCACCGACCGGCGAACGACGAGCATCTGCTCGAGAAGCAGATCGAAACGCTTCACGGGAGCCTGCCGACCGACGGCCAGAACAGTCGGTTCGGGCGTCTTGCCCACCGAATCGGACGGTGCGAAGTACTCGTCGACTCCAACGGGACCGGTGTGGACCAGTTCGGGGCGCCAGCCAAGCTCGAGAAGTTCGCGACGTGTGTCCTCCGATGTCGTGATCGTCGGAGTACGTCGATACAACGGCGGCGCCCACGACGCCTCCAATCGTCGGCCGATCGCCGCGAGTGGTCGAGGGAACATCTGATCCCACATCGGCCCATGAATATGGTGAAGAACGAGAACCCTCGGTCGACGACACCACAACGGAGACAACCAAGGCACTCCGTTCCAGATCTCGACCACTGCGTCGTAGCGACCCATGGTTCGCACGATTTCGGCAGCCATCGTGCGCGGGAAGACGGTGAACCTCCCGCCCCGTCGAACCACCGAATATCCGTGACGTTCTCCGGTTGTCGGCCGACCCGGAGCGAACGAGGTTCGATGGACGACGTCGAGACCGGCTGCCGCCCAACGTGACATGAACTCGTCGGCATGAACCTCGGAACCACCGGCGTCGTCGTCCTCGAGATCGCGCCACGCCAACACGTGCACGCGCCGAACGCCCCGGTTCACCATCGAACTGGCCATCGTTGCCACGTCGAGACCGTCGTCGTTCACGTCGTTCATGTCGTCACAACGTGGCCGTCACGATCATGCGCGCCACCCGCTCGCCACCCACTGGTCCGAGTTCGCCATCGATCCAGGGCTCGATCGTCCCGGTTGCCGGACAGTCCTCCCACCAGACGCACTCCATCGTCTGACCGGGCTCGCCGAGGAGACGAATCGTGTCGACCGTGACGATGTCGCGACCGACGACGGCGTCGGCGATCATCGGCCCGTCGAAGGGCAACACGACCACGATCACGCGTCGACCACGGGCTTGTTCGACCACCCGATCGACGGCGTCCCTGAGATCACAATCGGCCGTGGCCTCGGCCCACACGACGAGGCGAGTGCTCTCGGAGCGCATATCGCCGAGGGCTTCGGGAACCGAGCACCAGTCGACTGGGCGCCGGGTGCGGGAGATCATGAAACCTTCTTCCCGCAGTCGCCGGTCGATCGACTGATCGGCCACTGCGAGTCCGTCACCGATCACCAGCTCGACGTCGACCTCCCCGGGGTCACTCGTGAGACCGGGCCACCACCAGATCAGAAGTCCGATCGACACGACTGTGACGACTCCGATCCAACGAGCGGGTCGACCCGTGAGAGAGGCGAGCTTGCCGCCTCGCAATCCTCCGGACATCACCTGGGCGACGGTACCAAACGACCAGGAGTCCCAACCCTCGAAGCCGCCGAATCTAGGATCGTTCGACGCCGTCCGGCTGCCTGAACCATGACCAACCGACCCCTTTTGCGCCATCTGGGTGACCAGCATCCTGCCTGGATCGCGTCCGCCATCATCGCCGGATTCACCCCCTTCGTACGTCTGGCTACTCTGCGGGGCGATTGGCCCAATTGGGCGATTCACATCAGGTTCATCCCACTCATCGTTCTCGCCTGGTTCACCGTCGACTGCCTGAGGCGACCGAGTCACCGCATCGCCGCCTTCGTGAGCACCTGGCTCGTGACCGCCACAGTGATCCTCCTCGCCCATCCGGAAGGTTCCACGGCACCGACGTCGCTCGTCCTATTCGGACTCGGTGATGGGTGGCCGGGAGCCTCCATCGGACCGGGGATCGCGCTCGTCGCCGTCGGCATCGTCGTCGTGCCGTGGCTCGAGCGGTCCGGTCGACGACGGCTCCGCCTCGACCCTCCCCGCTGGGCGGTCCTCGCAGTCACGGCAGCCGGACCCCTCTTCGGTGACGCAGCAGTCGACGTCATCGGACGCCAACACGTCGAACGGGTCGACGTGATCCGTGGTGAGATCGTGTCCTTCGACGGCCCGATCGTCCCGACTGCCGTGTGGAGCATCACGCTCGCCCTGACTGTAGCCATCGTGTTCCTGGGCATCGGATCGGTCGTCGTGAGGCGACTTCGATGTTGGGCGGTTCCACCTCTGACCTTCGCCCATCGTGCTGCCGTGGTGGCTGCTGGCGCATTCTTGGTGCGGTTCGCGACCCTGCTCACCGTCGCCCCCACACGAACCGACGGCGGCGACCCGCTCTTTTACCATTCGACCGCCAACATTCTCGCCCGGGGTGGCGGCTTTCCGGAGCCTCTCAACTTCATCGCCCATCAGGACTGGATCGCCAGCGCGTTGCACGGCCCCCTCTACCCCGTGGTCCTCTCGTTCACGTCGCGATTCGGCGGATCGACCTACGTCGATCACAAGCTCCTGTCGCTGCTGATCGGAACGGCAGTCGTCGTCGTCACGATGCTCGTGGCACGACGGGTCGCTCCGCCCGAGCGAGCCGACACGATCGCTGTGGTCGCCGGCGGACTGGCGGCGGTCTACCCGAATCTGTGGCTCGTCGACGGAGTTCTCTTCCCCGAGGGGCTCATGGCACTGTGCACGCTCCTCGTCGTTCTGTTCGCCTACCGCTGGCGCGAACATCCCGTCATCACGTGGTCGATCGCCATGGGTGCCACCACCGCACTTGCCGCACTGACTCGTGGTGAGGGACTCCTCCTCTCGGTGCTGGTGATCACTCCGTGGATTCTTCGACGACGCGACCTCCCGTGGCGGCGACGTATCAGCCAACTGGGTGCAGCCGCCGTGGCTTGCATCCTCGTATTGGCTCCGTGGACCGTACGTAACCTCCGTTCGTTCGACGATTTCGTGCCGTTGTCGACCAATGGCAACGAACTCTTCGTGTATGCCAACTGCGACGACACCTACAGCGGCAGTTTCCTCGGCTTCTGGCAATGGGACTGTCAGCAAAGACTGCGCGATCAGGGGGTCGAGCCATCCGGCGACGAAGCGGCCAAGGCGCTTTATTGGCGCGAGGTCGGCCTCGACTACGCCCGCGAGAACACGTCCCAGCTCCCCAAGGTGGTCGCCGCTCGCGTGCTTCGACAATGGGACCTGTTCAGACCTTGGCAGAACGCCGATCTTGCGCCCGTAGAAGGGCGAAACCGCGACGCAGCCCGCGCTGGGCTCGTCATGTATTACGGATTGCTCGCCGGATCGGCAGTCGGTGTCGTGGCACTTCGTCGACGTCGACGACCGATCCTCCCACTCGTCGCACAGATCGTGAGCGTGACGCTGACCGCCGCCTATGCCTACGGCACGACGCGCTTTCGCGTGCCGGCCGAACCCGTTCTCTGCATCTTCGCCGCAGTTGGTCTGGTGACCCTGTCACCCCACGTTCGCCGACGGTGGATTCGGCGTCCCAACAGAGCCTCTCGGACGGTCGATCCAGCAGACGAGGCGAACGATTCCGAATGTGCCTTCGTACATGGCGGCAGTCCACGAAGCAGACGCCCGTCGGTGCGCATCCTCACGCCCTGGCTCGTGATCGGTGGATGGATCGCTCTGGCGTTGCCGGCCCTCTATCGCGCTGTCGGCTCGACCATGGAAGAAGGGTTCATGCTCGTCTTCCCCGAGCGCGTCGTGAAAGGTGCTGTCGCCAACGTCGACTTCTTACATCTGTACGGCCCAGGGTCTTTGCACGTGCTGTCGCTCTGGTATCGACTATTCGATGTCTCACTGATCTCCGAGCGCACCTTCGGCCTGGTGCAGCACCTACTCGTCGTCACCGGCCTCTTCGTTCTCACCCGTCCCTGGGGTCGCTCGGTCGCCACGTGGGTCGCACTGGTGTCGACCCTTTTCGTGTTCACTCCGATCGGACTACAGGCCCTGGCCTGGTCGGGTGCCGTCGGATTCGGCGTGTGGTCGATCGTGTTCGCCCGACGTGCCCACGAACTCGACGCTGCTCGATGGTCGTTCGTGGCGTCGGGACTCCTCACCGGCCTCGCCGTGTCGTTCCGCCCCGATCTCGTGTTGGCCCTCGGGCTGGCCCATGGATGGATGTGGTGGCGGGGTCGTCGCGCTCGACTGCGACCCTGGCTCACCGGACTGGCCGTCGGCTGCCTGTCGTACGTCGTACACCTGGTCCAAGCCGGGCCGAGTGCCATGTGGCGCGGGATGTTCGTCGAGCCGGTTCTCGAATTGCGAGGAGGTCGAGCCTTGCCCCGCCCACCGAGCTGGGATCACCTCGACGGCGCACTTCAGGTGATCGGCGAAAAGTTCGCCCCTTGGTGGGGCCTACCGACTCTCGGAACGCCGAAACAGCTCGTCGCCTGGTTCTTCCTTCTTCCCATCGTGGCTGTGTTCGTCGTCGTCGTGTCCCGTCGCGTGACACCCCGAGCAGGTCTCACCGCCGTGAGCGGCGCTCGCCGAGCCGACACCCTCATGGCGGCCGGCCTCTTCGGTATCGGTCTCTTGCCACAGGCTCTACAGCGACCGGACTCGGCTCACTTCAATTGGGTGTCGTGTATCTCGGTTCCCCTTCTCATCGTTGCGTTCGTCGACATCGCACGCGTCAGATTCCCTCATACGCCTCGACGAACGAGATCCATCGCTTCGGTTGCCCTGGTGGTCGCTGGCATCGTGGCGGTCATCCCCGCGTTCACGGCGCGGACCTATCTCGGTCTCGTGACGGACTCGATTCGGGGAGAACTCGATCCCCTCACAGTGGAACGTAACGGTCGGCAGTTCTACCTCGGCGACTTCCGCCCGTGGCTCGCGAGCGTCGAGGTGACCGCCGATCTCGACCGGTGGTCGCGGCCCGGAGAACGACTACTGGTCGGTCCGATCGACCTTCGTCAGACTGCATACAGCGACGCCTTCTTCTACTACCTCTTCCCCGACCTCGAACCGGCCACCTACTTCATCGAGATGGATCCTGGCCTCGCCAATCGAAACGGCTCTCGTCTGGCCGACGACGTCGCGAGCGCTGACTGGCTCATTCTCACGCGGTTCTGGAGTCAATGGATCGAACCGAACGACTCGATCGTCTTCGGATCCGATCTTCCCAATCAGATCGTCGAGCAGAAGTTCTGTCTGCGCGGTTCGTACCAAGTCGACCTGGCGCGCGTGTATCAGCGATGCGAAAACGGTGACGGTATCGGTCCGTACGATCCGCCGTACGACGGGACCGTCGACTACGCCGTCGAGGTTCGCACTCCCGTACCGCCTCGTCCCGACGGCACGTGCACTCCCACCTGCAACGGGGAACCGGCGCCGGCTGGAACAGGATTCAACCCAGAGGCAGTCGCCGCCATATCGGATGCGGCACGTGCCGTAGCACCGTGAAGATCCATCGCAGGATTCCCGGCGCCCACACGATCCGACGTCCGTTTCGCAGACCAGTCACCACCGCTTCGGCCACCACGTCAGGAGTCGTTGCAAACGGAGCCGGCTTCAAGCCGGCTGTCATCGACGAGTGCACGAAACCTGGCCGCACCACGAGAACCCGAGAACCAGTTCCCTCGAGCGAATCACCGAGCCCCTGGGCGAACGCATCGAGAGCCGCCTTGGACGAGCCGTAGACGAAGTTCGAGGCTCGGACTCGCTCTCCGGCCACGCTCGAGAGAACGACAAGAGTGCCGTGGCCCTGGACGCGAAAACGCCGCGCAACTTCGAGTCCGACCGCAACCGCCGACGTGTAATTCACATCGACCACTGTCGCAGCCGACCTCGGATCCTCGTCGAAGCGTTCCTGATCGCCTAGTTGGCCGAAGGCCAGTACGACCAGGTCGAGATCTCCATGCTCGGACACCACTCGATCGAGGAACCCGCGATGTTCATCCACACGAGTGGCATCGAACTCCAACGCCTCGACGATGACGTCAGGCCGTGCCAGAGATTCGACCGCAGTCGTCGCATCCTCGGGCCGACGACAAGCCAGACCTACGTATCGAGTGTTCGGCGACATGAGGCGACGGGCGATGGCCACACCGATATCGCTTCGTCCACCGAGGACGAGAATCTGCTGAGGTTCGTGTACAGCGTTTTCCATGTCCAGCTCCTCGGTCAGATCAATTCCAGGCGGCGGGCAAGATCGCTGCAGAACCGGCGTTCGGGATCCCACCGCTCACGGATTTCCTGCCATTCACGGAGCCGTGGGTAACCAGCGCGGACGATCGCCGCACTGGTGAGCGCGTCCTTGGCCAGATAATGGCGGCCGCCAGCTTCCAGAACAGAGTCGTCGAGAGCACGGGTCAACTCAGCAAGCCCATCGGCGACCGCTGGCATGTCGACCGTGAGAGTCCATCCGGGCATCGGGAAGCTGAGTGGCGCTTCATTCGCCTCACCGAAGCGTTTCAGAACCACGAGCGGACTGGCGAGGCGAGACGCCACGATGCGTTCGACGATCGAACGCAGAGCCGCTTCGGCTCCGAACGGCACCACGAATTGATACTGCACGAAACCGCCTCGACCGTAGAGGTGGTTCCACGACGAGATGGAATCGAGCGGATGGAAGTACGACGGAATCGACTTCACCGAACCCGACCGTCGTATCGGCTCCTTGCGCAACCACAGTTCGTTGAAGATTTGTGAAGTCGCAGCACCCACCAGACCCCGACCGGGCACGATCGGAGGAACGGTGACGACACGACGGGGCTCGTAACGCAGCGGGTCGCCGGCTTCTCGTGCATCGAGATCGGAGAGCTTCGCGTGATCGCCACGCCACAGAACTCCTCGTCCGAATCGTCGACCAGTGGCCAGGAGGTCGACCCAGGCGACCGAGTAGCGCACGTCATCGTCGCCGATCGACATTTCGCCGATCAGTTCGTCGAAGTCCCGACAGCGCACCGTGTCGACGACACAACGACTGGTTTCGATCGGGATCAGACCAAAAGTCGCCTCCACGACGAAACCGGTGAGTCCCATCCCACCGATGGTCGCCCAGAAGAGGTCGGGGTTCTCCGCCGGCGAACATTCGACGAGATCGCCATTGGCAACCACCACACTCATGCGACGAACATGACGACCGAAACTTCCTTCGACGTGATGATTCTTCCCGTGGATGTCGGATGCGATCGCTCCTCCGACCGTGACGAAGCGAGTACCCGGTGTGACCGGTACGAACCAGCCCTTTGGCACGAGGATCCTCATCAGTTCGTCGAGGCTCACACCGGCGCCGACGGTCACCGTTCCCGAATCCGAGTCGATCACGACTTCGCTCGTCGAACTGCCGATGCGCAGTACGACACCACCGGCGTTCTGTGCCGCATCACCGTACGAACGTCCGAGCCCACGAGCCACGATTCCGCGTCCGGTCGGTTCTTTCAGTCGCTCGGCCAGTTCGCCCGGCACCACCTCGCCGACCAAGGCAGCGGAGGGAGAGGTGAGACCCCAGCCCGTCAGGACCTGACGGCGATAGTCGGGGTTCATGAGTTCGCCAGTCTACTGACCACACCCGACCGGTCGGGTCAGCTCACGTACACGCCGATGCCGAATACCACGATCCAGACGAGACCCATGACCTGGATCGTTCGATCCCGGAAGAAGATCTCCTCGGGAGCGCTCCCCTCACCTCGCTCGATCATCAGCGCGTACCGCATCAGGGCGGCGAACATCGGCACGATCGACAGTTCGTAGAACGGCCACGTGATGTCGGAGATCTCCTTCGTCTCGAAGGCCCAGATGCAGTAGGCCACGAGAGTTGCACCGATTGCCACGGTGAGGATCGACCGGAGGTACTCGACGGTGTACTGACCGAGGGTCGAGCGAGTACTCGACGCATCGGCGCCCATCTCACCCAGTTCTGCATAACGCTTTCCGGTGACGATGAACAGCGATCCGAACGACGTGCAGAGAAGGAACCACGTACTCATGGGAACATCGGCAGCGACCGCCCCGGCCACGGCACGGATCACGAACAGCGATGCCACCGCCATGAGATCGACGACGGCGATCTTCTTCAGGCCAGCCGAGTACGACACCGTGACGGCGAGATACACCGACGACGCGACTCCAGCCCGCCAATCAGCGAGGAAGGCAAGCGCTAGCCCGACGAGGACGGCGAGAGTTCCCGATGTCTTGGCGACGGAAAGCGACAACTCTCCGGCCGCAATGGGGCGACGGCACTTCGTCGGATGGAGACGATCGGCCTCCACGTCGACCACGTCGTTCCAGAAGTACGTGCCGCTCGCGACGAGCGACAAAGCGACGAACACGACGAGAGTCGGTACGAGAGCGTCGACGTCGTCGAGGACTCCAGCCGCACCGGGGGCCGCGAACACCAGGACGTTCTTCAGCCACTGCTTCGGACGGGCTTCCCGCCACAAGGCCGACTTCATCGGACAACCTCAGGTGATTCATCGATTCGCGCCGACCCCACGAGAACAGGGTGATCGGAGAGCTCGAGCATGTCCCGATCACCCGACGAATCACCGTAGGCATATATCACCGGCGATTCGACCCGCCCCTGACGTATCCATTCGGACAGACGTGCCGCTTTCACGGCACCTCGGCAATTCGGGCCCGACAGTTCACCGGTGCACCGCCCGTCCACCACTTCGAGTTCGGTCGAGAGAACCGTTTCGACCCCGAGACGTTCGGCCAGCGGATCGAGATAATTGCGATACGACGCCGACACCAGCACGACTCGATGGCCATGACGCGCGTGCCAGCGCAGTCGAGCCACCGTGTCCGGGCGCATACGCCGCGTCCACACGTGATCGGCGAACTCGTGGGCGATCCGATCGACGTCGGCGAGCGGTCGCCCGGTTACCGCAGCTCGAGTCAAGAGCACTTTGGCTCGATCGCGTTCACGTTTGAGTGCCGCCATGGCAAGGGGTGGAGTGTGCCGAACGAGGGCGGCGGCGAAAGCAGCTCCCCCGACACGACGCAGAAACGGCAGGACACAGTCATGGGTGGTGAGGGTCTTGTCGACATCGAAGGCCG
>Ga0181591_10004412_pt1 | contig 12232 bp, 16 predicted proteins | sample 071ome_33_FD_133757 | JGI IMG/M metagenome (GOLD analysis project Ga0181591, IMG submission 133757) | Coastal salt marsh microbial communities from the Groves Creek Marsh, Skidaway Island, Georgia - 071412AT metaG (megahit assembly) | ecosystem: Environmental > Aquatic > Marine > Intertidal...
CAATATATGGCGCGCACCGCAACCAATCAGCCAATAACGGCATAACGGAACGTCCTATCCGTTGGCGCGTTGTTGGCGTGGGTTATTGTAAAAGTTTGTTTGCCGTGGGCGCTAACATACATACCGCCCGCACCCTTTTCGGCCGCCGCGTTGGCTGTTGTTGGGGTAAACAAAATAACGCTATCAGAACCCGCACGGGCTTCGGTAACGGTTGTTGATGTGGCGCTTGCCGTTAATGTCACTTCGCCGGTTGCGTTTATTTTGCCATTCATAATGCCGTTTACGACCAAACTAACATCGCGGTCGTCAAAGCCATCTGGCGGCAAAATTCTAAAATTAGCGTCTGCCAATAGGGCTTCCCTCCACATCAACGCCAAAAGCTTTTTGCCAGTTGCCGGTTAGTTGCATCCGCATGCGGTGAAACCGGCCCTGATCCCTATGTGGGCAAAAGCCATCGGTTGTAAGTGATTGCGCTGTTGAAAAGCTAACCGCATCATCAAGCTTGTTGCGGGTGCCAATGGACATGGTAACAGCCCCGCCGGCATTAGTTTCAAACGCCGGCACGGTGCGCGTCACAACGGTATGCTTTTTCGGTGTGAGTGATAACTCTTGTGTTTCAAGTGTTGCCGCTAAAGTTGTGCCGCTGAAAGTCGCAAGCTTTTTATTTATTGCGCCGCCAAAAATAAAGCTTCCGCCTTTATACAATGCATCCATCGTGCCTTCCATGGCATCAAGTGTTGATGAAATGCTATCAAGCCCTTCCATTGTGATGCTTGAGGTAAAGAACGGCGCAATAATTTCGGCTTGGATATTTACAAGTGACCAACGCTGGACTTGGTAATTATAAACAAGCATCCGATCAGGCTCACCATCGGTGCTATCGTTGCTAACATATGACCAACAAACAATTTGGTTTACCGGATCAACCGCCGCGCTCATCTTGTGTGTATTTGTGCTATCGTGATCTTCTAGCCAAAACCGGTTGACTTTTTCGGCGCCGATAGGTGTGGATTGACGGCCATCGAAAGAGTAAAAACCGTCATCACTTAGGTAAAAAACCATGCGGCCAATATTGGCAACGCTACCAGAATATTTGCAACCGCGTGCCGTTTCAACACGGTCAATTTGGTAAATAAGCGGGGTGCCGACATATTGCGCCACTGCAATCGCACGCTCAAGCAATATAACCGCATATTGACCGCCGACCAGCCCGGTAATATTTCCGGCGTCTGGAATGTCCTGATGGTCGCTCTGATCGGTGCCGCTTGTCCAACTTGTTTCATCGTTAATGCCAGACCAGCGGGTGCGGAATGGTATGTCGTTCCCACTGCCATCATCTGTAAACGCTGTCCAGACCTGATCTCGCACCACTGCTATAAATTTTGCTTTTGGCGGTGAGCCGGCGCCATCCGAAAACGCGCTATCAGTGCCAACTTGATATTTCTGCAAATTGGTGCCGGTGCCGCCAGCCGCAAGCACTTTGTCACCAAATTGCACAAAGCGCCATTTATTCGTGCCAATGCTGTAACCGCCAGACGCGCTACTATCGACCAAATTGTTGGTGCCAGCATCATACTTATAAAGCTTACCGCTATCACCGGCAAAAAGCGTAACAGTACCCGCATTATCTTTTGCGGCAAAAATGCCCTGTATTTTATTGGTTGCGGCATTGCTGATTGATGTCAAGCCGCGCAAGCTTCTATAACCCCGCGCGGCCGGTATAACATTGGTTGCAACCGTCAAGCCCTTTGAATTTAAATCGGGCTGATCAGGAAGCCATTCGCCAAAGTCAATCATTGTATTGCCCAAACTCCAGTTGCATCAGGAATAACAGACCAATCTTCACCAAGTATTTTACCGCTAGCGACCGCCGTTGCTGTTGTGCTGATCACGCCATCACCTGAATAATACCAAATTGCATTTGGCGCCAAAGCGGTTGCCGTTGCGGACGCTGATACTGAACCGCCTACGTTTACAACGTAGTTAAAATCAGGATACGGAAACGTTACCGTTGCGCTTGTTGACGCACTTCCTGAAAAAGCTTGAATGTGCGTGATAGTAGCGGTGGCGCTTGTGTTTACCGTTGCCGCATCTGAAACAAGCCGCAACGCAATGGCTGTCGCTGAAACAGAACCAGCCGTTGTAGCGGTTGCGGTCATGCCATGCGCCAAAATTGCTTCGGCTGTTGCGGTGGCGGCCACGCTAGCGGAACCTTCAAATGCTTTTGCCTTTGTTGGCTCGTCAGCTGTAGCCGTTACGCTAGTTGCGGCCGAACCGGTAACATTATGAACAACAAGCGCATCAAGCGCATCCATAACGCCATAACTATTAATTGCGTCAAGATTGCCCCATGCACTAAGTTCATCAAGCGTTGCCATGTTAGGCCGCCGTTACAGTTAAGCTTGATGCCGCAACTTTCAATATGTCGCCAACCGCAATGGTTTTAGCTGTCGCAAACGACCCATGGAATAGCTGGTTTCCAGCAGTTGATGCATCGTAAATCGCCCAATGCGAGACGCTACCCCAACTTGAACCGGTTGCCGCTGGAAATTCAACCGCCGCATTGTTTACAATAGAGCCGCCCGATGCCGCCGCAAATGTGATAGCTTGGCGCGCATAACCATTGCCCGAAAGTTCGGTGCCGCTATTATCATCGCCCATGCTACCGGTGGAAAGCCCCAAATAAATTGCGGCTGGCGCGGCTGTTGAAGTTACACCGCAGAAATGCTCAAGAAAGGCATCTTCCAGATAATCACTCATTGCACTCATATCTTAAACTCCTGTTTTCATTAGATATTATTTTGACGTTGGTAGATTGATGTAATCTGAAGTTGACCCGTGCCATAATGGGCGCGTTGCTCGTCCCTTTTAATTTCTTCTATGGCACGCGAAAATTTCTGATCATGTATTTGCGCGCGCTGTTCATCCATTAAGTAGGTATATGCCTCAACAAGCGCGCCAGATAAGTAAGCGTCTGGATGCCGGGTTAGAATGTTGTTTGTTGTGCGTGTTGCCGATAACTCATCGATGTCGCCAACGTAAACAATTTCGCATTCGTAATTTGTATCCGGCACCGGGCGCAACTTTAACTCATCGCCAACAATGCAATAAGCTTGCGGCTTGCCGGTTCCTTGCGATGCATATGTGTTATCCAAACCGGTTGGACTTAAATATTCCAAAACCGTTAGCGGGTCGGTGTTTAGTTTCACTTCACGAATTTCACGCAACTCGACTGGCAACGAAATATATTCGCTGTTTGGGGTTAAGTTTGTAATAGCGCGCTTTTCTTGTGAGCGCGTTTCTAATTCGCGCGACATACGCACTTCGGCCAGCCGAATAAAATCTGGAATTTGCGCGGTTAAATCTGAACGCGCTAAAAAATTTTCAATACTCGTTTGGAGTTGTGCATATGTTGTAATGGCCATTATACGCTTCCACCTGATGTTCTAAAATATCGGTTGTTGTAATCGTTGAGCCACTTTTTCCAATCTTTTGGGTTATCGCGCGGATCACCAAATCGTTGGCGCAATTCCAAATAAATACTTGATGGGATTTCGGCTACTTGTTGCCAATGGCGTTGTGTATTGCCAATTAAAGAGCCGCGCTCATATTCGTTAGCTTTAAGTTTGGCCGACTCAATAACTTGTTTAACATGTTGCTTTTGCTCAACGGTAAAGCCGCCATCAATATTATCGTGCAACCATGTTTCTTTGCCGGTGCTTTTATCAAAATTTAATAATCTTTTTGCCATGCTTCACCCATAAAAAGAGGGGGCCGAAGCCCCCTCTGATCGGTTGGTTTGGTTTATGAACCGTTGAGGTCCAAAATCATCGAATGTGCTTTAGGAGCCTTAATTTTAAGCGCCCACTCACAAATGATTTGCGATTTTTCGGCATCACCGGTTGGAGCAATTTCATTTTCTGAAAAGTTGCGTCCAGTCAGTGTTGAGATTGATACAAAGTTTGGATCAAGCACAAACACACGGTCATTGGACAGGAAGCGCGATGGCGTAATGTCCAAAGTTCCGAAGTCGGTCATGTAAACCGATACCGCACCCACAAATGATGGGGCAGTGTTTGCGGTTGTGTTGACTTGGTTTGTGACCAAATTTGTACCCGCTTGAGCCAAATCGCTGATGTTGGCACGGTTGGTTGCAGAGCAAACCAACATAGATGGAGCGCCGCCATCAACCCATGAATCGGTCACCGCGTCATCAAGCAATGCCAAAGTTAAGGCTCTGTCCGTCCCGCCGGTCACCGTATCACTGCCATCGGCTGAACTAAATGCGCCTCCGGCCCCAACACTGCCGTTGGAAATCCAGCATGACAAGCTAGCAGATTTACGGGTTGCGCCAGAGGCACGCGCCACATCTGTATCGCCAATCATTTTTTCGATGTCTCTACGAAGCTCAAGCCCCTTCAACACGCGCTGATATGCGACTTCTTTGGCGCGGCCAGCTTTATCGACCTGCTCCAAAGTCTTTGAAATCACATAACCTTTTTGTGAAATCTGATGATAGTTGCCAAGCCGGGTTGTGGCTGTTACGCCAGTATCCGACATATCGGCGCCTTCCGCTACAAAATTGGAAGCATCGGTTGCGGCCAATTCCTGAATCTGCCACTCGGTAAAAATACCGTTGGAAGTTTCTTTGGCTGTTGATGAAAAGATCGGTGTTTCGTCACTATCGATCTTATAGATAATATCGGCAAGGGTTTCTTTTTCCCCTACTGCCGTAACGGTAGTATGTGTAGCCACTTTGGGCCTCCTTTACATTAAGATTGACTTTGCAAGAGTTCGATTGCCGCGCTCATGCTTCTTTCTTTATCAAAACGGCTTCGTAATTCGCGTTGTCTGCGAGTTACTGTTTCGGCTTTGGTCTTAGGAACGCCGGCTTTTGCGACTTTTGGTGCGGCTTTAACCTTCTTTTTTGCTAAATCGGCTTTGCTGTTCAACTTACTTAAAAGCCAACTATCGCGTAATGCACGGATTGCCCGGTGATCAGCCGCTAGCGCAATCTCTTGCTCGGTGTAGCCAAATTTTTTCGCATATTCGATAACTTGTACGCGCTCATCATTACGCACTTTGTCATCTTGCCATTCTGGAATTGCATCAAGCATCATTTGCTTTTCGCTTTCCATGTGCTTGCTGAAATTGTATTGCGCCTCTTTTGCGCGTTCCGCATTTATGCGGGCAATTTCATTATTTGTTTGCGCCAACTGCTCCTTGCGCTGTTGGTGCAAATAAATCGCATCGGCATATTCCTTCGGATCAAGTTCTTCCCGCAAACTGGCCCAATCCGGTTCTTGTTGGGTTTGGGCTTGTAGTATTTGGGCAATTTGCTGTGCGTTTTGCAAATAGGTGTCACGCGCTTCGCGTGCGTTTTGCATTTCGCCTTCAAGCACTTTCCGTTCTTCGGCTAATGCTTGCGACCGCTTTGTGAAAGCACTCTGCATCATAAAGCCGCTTTTGAGCGTTTCTAAGTCTACCTCAAATTCTTCACCATCAACTTTAACGGTAAAAAGTTCGGGCTCTTGATCAGCATCATCTTCGGCCTCATCGTCAGAGGCATCGTCCGGATCAATTTCGGCTTCTTGATCGTCAGCATCTTCGGCGTCAGCCTCATCGCCTTCGGTGTCGTCCGCCTCAACTTCCGGATCACCGGCTTCCACCATTTCGGCTTCGTCCGGTTGCGCTTCATCGACCGCTTGATTTTCCTTTGCGGAGTCTTGCAGTAAAGAAGCAATTCCATCGTTAATTGAAAAATTTGTAGTGCTGGTTTCCGTAGAATTATCAGCCATTTTAAAATATCCTTATTTGAGTTTTTCCAAATTTAATTTGGCAATCTTGCCATCGGTGACGACTGCCGCAAGGTGCGTGCGAACTGCTTCTAAGCTTTGGCAAAGCATGTATATGCGTTCCCGTGCCGCCGTATCGTCAACATTTGTGCCGCGCCATGCGCGTAAAAATTCAGCGTCCAACTTTTCAAACGCTTCCATTAAGATTGGGTCGCGCATTAACCGTTCAGCTTGCGCCGCCCGGTCAATCTGTTCGCGTAATTTGCCTTCGCTCATGAAAGCAATCCAAACTGGCTCATTGGCCTAAACCCATCCACCCGCATCGGGTCGCGCTCGTAAAAATCAGGGTTGTAAGCTTTTTGTGCGGTAAATGCTTTTGACGCCGCATCGTAATCGTAATCAGGCGCATAAACGGTTTGGAACTGGCCAGCCGTGTCAAGCGCATTTGGCCGGTAATAGGTTTCGCCAGACTCACCAAAATTGCCATCAATGGTGGTGTCACCGCCGCCGCCCGTATCTAACCGGCAAGCTTGCAAATCATCGTCAAATGTATAGCCGGGTTCGCATGTGCCGGTTAATGGGTTTGCGGGCTTGACTTTATCCATAGTGGCGCCCTCGCCACCCAAATCAGGGTCGCGCGGGTTTACTAAGTCAGCATAAAGACCGTCATAATCTGGATTTGGGTTGCCGGTGTAATTGACTTGGCCAAAATATCCTTGCGTTAAACCACTTGGCCCAAACATTGTGGAGCCGCCAGTAGGAGCAAACAACTGGCCCTTCGAATTTACATAAGACCCCTTCATGCCAATAAGATTGGCTAAATCATTATATGCCGTTTTGGTCGTGTCTATTGTGTTAAGGCCAAGCGCCGAAGCCGCTTTGTTTGCAAGCGTTGTTAACATGTTTTTTCCAAACATCAAATCTTGTGCTTGTTGGCCGCGTTTGGCGCGTGCAAGTAGTTCTGGCAATGTGCCGGTTTTGTCGGCTTGTTTGGAGTTATCTAAAATTTTATCAACATCATCAGCCGTCACCATGCCGGCCATAGTGGCATCGCCAAACATGGCTTGCGCTTGCCCGCCTGATATGCCGTAATTAGGCCCATCACCTGATGGGCCTGATGGGCCGGGCCGGTCACGATCAGCGGCGGCTTCTTTATCGCGTGCGGCGCCATCGCTTTTTTCACTGCCGAAGCCCGGCACAAAAGCCGGTATGCCATCAACTATTTCGCCAGTGCCGCCAAGCGACATAAGCAAGCCTTCTTCGGCGTCATTAATGTATGCCAGTTTATGCGGCTGGCCTCTGATTACGCGGTTTTTGCGCGCTGTAATTTTTTTCGCCATGTTACACTCGCGGAAGGTTTGCGCTTATTTGCGCGTCTGTTAATGCTTTGGCCGTGCGTAGCTCGGCCTCTAGCGCAAGTTCTTCACGCCGCAAATCCATTTCAGCGGCAAACTTTTCACGCTCAAAAGCCAACTCGGCTTCTATTTTCATTTTGCGTAATTCAAAGTCTTGCTGGACTTTGACCATTTCAGGGTCGGGCTTTTGTTGCTGATTTTGCGCCGCGGCCGCTTGTTGTTGTTGCAACATTTGGCCAACGGTGTTGGGGTCGTTAAAGAACTTGCCAGCATCTTTAAAGCCGCCAATCTCAACAATTTCACGCAATGTTGATGCGTATTGTTGCGGCGTTACAAGCGGGTTTTGCGCGCCTAGCTGTTGCAGAATGGCTTCTTGCTTTTGTGCAATTTGCGTTAAAAATGCAATGCGCTGTTCTTCGTCAGCCGTACCCAAACCAACATTTACAACAATATCAAACTCGCTGTCCCATTGCCGCGGGTCTATTGGAACAAACTTGTTACGCAACCGCACAATGCGTTCGGTTTGTTGATGACTTGTTACCAAGTGCAAAATACCCAAAAACAAATCCCGAAAGCCAGTTTCGGCAATGGTGCGGCAATAGCTTTCAAGCTTTTGGCCCGCGCCTTTAACAGTAGCCGCAACGGCACTTGCTGTTGTGCTTTGTAAAACACCGCTATCCAAGCCTTGCGATGCTTTGCTCATGCCGGTCCGCTGTTCCTTAACTTCGTCAAGATAGCGGATTAGCGGTTGCACTTCGGCGCCAACACCTTGCCCGCCTAGCGTTTGAACCGCACCGGCGTTTCGCACTCGCACGATTCCGCCAGCCGTGCCATCTAGCAAATCATCTAAATTCACTTGGCCTTCAACCGCTATGGTGCGGGGGTTTACGGTTAAGTATGTGGCATCCAAATATTGCCGCATCAGCGTTGACTTAATGACTTGCAAGTCTTTGGTCAGATCAAACACGCTTCGGCCCACAAGCCGGTGCGGCATCAATATTGGGCTTATAACTGCAAACGGGATATAATCGGTAATTTCATTTTCTAAAATGTGTTCACCGCTATCGCCAATCGATAAAATACGGCGGCGTTCAGCAATGCCATCGCCATCGGCATCAAGCAAAATAACCGTGTCAAAAACTGCAACTTGCATTTGGCTATCATCAGCGGCGTCCATTTCGTAACCACTGCCAATATCGCCAAAACGCACATCGCGTTCTTCTTCTAGTTCGACTTGCGTTGTGCCAGCAAATTCCCGCACCTCATCTTCGTCATAACCCATACTTACCAAATCGCTAACGGTCATTGTCGTGCGGTGGCAAATAAACCGGGCATCTTCTAAAGATTTGGCGCGGCGGTTAAAAATAAATTCTTCCGGCGGCACGTTTTCGATTTTTACTTTGCCGGACTTTTTGGAAACGCGAACTTTTAAATTGTAGCCTTGCACAAACTGTTCGGTTGGCTCATCGGGCAAATCAACCGTAACAACACTTTCTTCGGTGCTTATAATCTCAACATCTGGATTATCCAAAAGCACCGCAAGTTCTTGCTCGTTTATGCTTTTGTATTCGGCTTCCTCAACCGTGCTTGTGTCATCATAATAAAATTTGACCACACCAAGTTTAAATAAAAGCGCATCCCGCAACCATGTGTCTATAATACGGTATCCATTGTTATCATGCGCTATAATGTAATTTACATAATCGCTTATTTGTTCGGCCAGTTCGGCATCTTCTTCCATGCGCGGCATAAACCGCACATATTTATCAGAGCCAGTGAACACCCGCATAAGCGATGGCATAATCTGTTCAACGGTATCAGCCACTTCGGTTGAAACCACTTGGCTTTTACCCTCAATCTCGTTGCCAAGCGGTTCACCTAAATAATAATCAAGCGCCTTTAACCGATCAGCCGCAAACTCGCTATCATAATGATTAAGCGCGTCATTGATTTCGCGTGCAACAATTTGGCCGATTTCTTCCTTATTTAGCTTTGCCATTTTTCGACCTTTTCGTTTTTTGCAAAGCTTTCACATCGCACTGCCCGTTGCTGTCACAAAATTTAGGCGTGACGCAACCGGTGCATTTTTTGAAAGCTTCGATAGGTTTAGCGGCCAAAACTTCACTTCGCGGCCGCCGCAAAACGCGCATCATATAGGCCATTATGAGCAATACTTCCCATTAACTAATTTCATGCCGCCTTTTTTCTTGCCGCCTTTTTTCTTGCCATATCCCATTATTCTGCCGCCTTTTTCTTTTTGGTTTTAACTTTGGCCATAATAGGTTTGGCCACTCCGGTTGTTCCCATGCCAGCGGTAGTTAAAACCGCCATTGGCTTTGGTTGCGGCAAGCTGTCGCCTTTCGGCCGCACTTTGCCGCTAATACATTGCCCGCGGACATCGCATCGCGCCGGGTACGGGCAAGAGTTACAATTTTTCATTTAAGCCTCTGATTTTGTTGGTTATTTTACCAGGCCCGCTACCACTTAACTTTATGCGACCAATACCGGGCGCTTAACTTAGATGGGTTGGGGTCTTGCGCGTTGTGCCGCGCGTAATATGAACGCTTGCGCGCCTTATCTTTTGCCGACTTCGGATTGCTTCCGGCGCCTGTTACGCCTTGCTGGCCAAAGCGAATGGTTTTTACTTTGTCACCTTGCTTTGCAACAACAACATGCGATTTTTTTGGGTGGTTTGGGGTGCGCTTTGGTTTGTTGTAACCGCTAACCCCAACACGCGCCAAACGCGGGTCTTTTTTGCTTGCCATAGGCATAAACCCCTAAATTTATTCACTTTTTATGCATTTTTATGCATTTTATCTCTTTACTTTAGTGCATATATGCATTATATTCTAAGAATAGTTAAACGCCACAACGCATGGAGGTGCATATGGCAAATTTAGTTTCAACCCGTAACGCCGTTGCCGTTGGCAATGGTTTTATCTTTGCCGATGGTGGCCGCGCTGATGCCGGCTATAAAGGCAAGACAGGCGATTGCGTTGTGCGCGCCGTAGCCATTGCCGCCGGCATTGATTACAAAACCGCCTATAAAGACTTGGCGGCTGAAAACGCCAAGCTTACCGGCGTTAAAAGTTGCCGGCGGGGCATCTACCGGGCTAGCTATGAGGCTTACCTCAAGCGGCACGGTTGGGTCTGGTATAGCGCGCCAAAGTTCGATGGCCGCAAAGCATATGCCAGCGACTTTACTGAAGCCGAAGGTTACAACGGCTTCATCATTGCCCGCATGGCCAAGCACTTGGCGGCGGTGCGCGATGGGGTGGTTTATGACACCTACGATTCATCGCATAAGATGGTTTATGGCTATTTTGCCAATTTAGCCATTTAACCTTATGCCGGCTGGACGGTTATGCTTTTAAACAAAGCCTCTAATCTTTCAGCCGGCCAATCTGCCTCACGCGCCGCAAACGCGGCGGCCATAATACAAGCCTCAACGCAAGTGTCCCACTCAACATCGCCAGCAAGTGCCAAGCCCCGCATGGCTACGCAGATGCTGTAAAACGCCTCATCAATTTTATCGTCATCAAAATTTATAACGACATCCAACTCTTGCGTTGCCGGAAACTCGATTACGTTATCGGTCATACAATCCAACTTGTGTTCCGTTGCAATGGCATGCGGCTATTCCAGCGGCTTATATGGCCCGCGGCCATAGCGCCTTGCTCCGCAAAAGTAAGCACAAAAGCATCAGCAACGTCAGGCGATCTTTGCCCGCGCCGCTTCATCTCGTCCTTGCTTTCAATTTTAAGCTTGCCGGTGCTTTGGTATTTGTAACGCACGGCGGTTATTTCGCTTATGAAGGTTTCATCGTTGAAAATGCTAACGTCACGACCCTCAAACCATTCGCGCGCATTCCAAAACAATTCATCGCGCAACCGGGTAAATTTTTCTTTTAAGCTAGGGCTTTCGCTAACCGCAATGCCAACGGCCGGCATGTCCAATTCTATTAGGCGGTCAACAAGCCCGGCGCCAATGCCAATGCTATCAATAAATATTTTTTCTGGACGGTCCATGTAGCGGGTGGCTTCGTACTCGCTCAAAATAATACCGGCCATTTCCATCAAATCTTTATTTTGCCAAGTTTTGATTGGCTCTATAAGAACTTGCCCTTGCCTTTTCGCCAGTGCCGTTCTATCGCCGCCATATCGCGCAACGTCCAAGCCCCAAATGACCGGTGCGCCCGGCGCCATTTCAATATGGCGAGTAACCGCGCTTTCAACCAAATGTAATGGAACCAAAACATCATCCGATTGGGTTGGAAATTCGCCAAGCACGCGGACGCGAAAGACGTTACTTTCCTCACCATATTTTGCGGCCATGTCGCCAATAAATTTTTCACTAACTGTATCCGCATCTAAACAACTCACCGTCATGCAATGCCATTGAGCGCGATTGCTATGGAAAGCATCGTAGAAATATCCATCGGCGCGGGTTGGGTTCCCGCACATAATAACCTTACTTTTGGGGGTACTTAGCGAACCCTCGCCAACTTGGAAAACAACGTCCGGAATACCTGAAGCTTCCTCGCATATAAAAAGCATGTTTTCGCTATGGAAACCCTGCAACGCTTCCGGATTTTCCCGCCGGCTTGTTCTGGCAACGGCAAAGCTATCACTTGCGCCTTTTAAGCTTATTTTATCGCTTTTAAACTCAAGCAAATCTTTAAAGCCCTGCGGCAAGCCGCGCGCCCATTTATCTATTTCAGTCCAAAGCACATCGTTTAATTGGTGTGCGGTGTTGGCCGTTATGGCTATCTTTGTTGGGTAGCGCGTTAATAGCCACCAAAGCACCGCCCATGCCTCAAACGCGGTTTTACCAACGCCATGTCCGCTTTTAATCGCAAGCTTGTCGTTGGTCGCTATAGCGCGCAATGCATCGGCTTGCCATTGTTGCGGTTCGGCACCAATCACTGTTTTAACAAACAAAACCGGATCATCGCGCAAACGCATGATGGTTTTTTCTAAATCGTTATCCAAGCCCGCCCCAATCCCGCGCGCAATGTGGGAATTGCGTCACTGCCGTTATGTCAACTTGCCGCCAGCTAGCGCGTAGCATTGCCACCGCACC
>Ga0181591_10004420_pt1 | contig 12220 bp, 11 predicted proteins | sample 071ome_33_FD_133757 | JGI IMG/M metagenome (GOLD analysis project Ga0181591, IMG submission 133757) | Coastal salt marsh microbial communities from the Groves Creek Marsh, Skidaway Island, Georgia - 071412AT metaG (megahit assembly) | ecosystem: Environmental > Aquatic > Marine > Intertidal...
AATCAGCCAAGGTGGTCCCGAACAGCGCATCTTGGCTTCAAGGGATCGGGGGTTGCGTCCGCTACTTCGTCAGGTGCAAGGGTGGATCAATCGCTGGATCATTCACGAGATTGACCCTGACTTGTCTCTGCGCTTCGTTGGACTAGACAGCGAGGACGCTGACTCTAAGCTTCAGGCGGATATGCAGAAGGTCCAGCACTATATGACGATCAACGAGGTGCGTGCGCTCAATGGTCTTGAGCCACTTGAGAAGGGTGGCGATATTGTTCTGAATCAAACGTATATCACCGGAATGTCGCTCGGTGACATGGGTGATATGGGTGCTGACTTCGAGGAGGAAGAGGGTGCCGAGACAGCGCAAGAGGGCTTCGAGGAGACAGAGCAACAAGAGGACGAGGGCGCAGGGTTCGAGGAGACAGAGCAACAAGACGAAGAGGGCTCTGACTTCGAGGAGACGGAGCAACAAGAGGAGCGCACCAACCCCTTCGAGGACACGTTCAAAGCGAGGCGCGTGCACGTCTCTGTGGAGCTCTAATTATGTACAAGAAGCTCACCGCTACCCTGTTCAAAAAGGCCGTTCCCGCTCGGTACGACCACATAAACTTCACCCCGCCGAAGGGTGTGCGTGAAGAGGCGAAGCGTGGGTTAAAGCTACGTAGGGAACATAAGCGCGGTGGGCTGAGTACACAGCAAGCCAGTAAGCATGGAATCGGTAGCGGAGTACAGCGAGCGACGAACCTCGCTTCAGGAGCGAGTGTGTCTCCCCGTACTGTCCGTCGTATGCGTGCGTTCTTCGCTCGTCATTCAGCATACAAAGAGCACCATAAAGATAAGACCAGCGCGTCATATATCTCATGGCTACTTTGGGGCGGTGACGCAGGGGAGCGCTGGGCCAATAAGGTCTATGCTCAAATGGAGCGTGCTGACGATGAGATGAAGAAGGCGGGCGGTGAGCAAGCGGGCCATAAGTATATCCGTCGCATCCCTGTCGCTCGCCGAGGCAAGATGGGCTATCGGTACATTTACCGTAGGGACAAAAGGAAAAACCTACGGCGTAAGGATGGAGAGCAGAAAACGTCGAGCGTAGAAGCAGACTCTAGTACAAGACAAGCACCACTCGATTCTGAGATTAAAGTAGTAGCTGAGCAAATGGGTCTAGGCGAGTTAGATCGCTCTTCGTTTATTGACTTGATGGCAGAGCACGCCGGTTCAATGGTGCCTGAGCTTCAAGGACTGTCCCTCACCTCTCGCCTCACACAGGAGCAATTCGGTCAGTTCATGGATCTTTTAGACGATGATCTAGAAAATCAGATACTTGACACGATGTTGGAAAAGTATTCGTCATATGCACAAAATGCTCCAACGGACGACGCTTCTGCTTTTACTCCACTCCCTGACCTTGACCCGAACGATGAGAACCATGAGTGGGGAGCGCCCTATGTAGATGCGTTGAACGAAGCTCCACAAGTACACGCACCAACATTTGAAGGTGTGTCTACTGCTCCAGTAGAGTTCAACGAGACGCCAGTAGAAGATGCGCCCACGGAGGAGCTGAGTACGTTCATCGAGGCGCTTGGTGAGACAGAGGGTCTAGGCCCTGTAGGGGACGCTGTAAAAAACACGACATCGGTTGAAGGAGATGAGTTACGACTCCCGCTGAAGGACATCGGCAAAGCGACTGCATTGAGCCTCATGCTTCTCGCAACAGAGTCGTACAGGACATTGACTACCAACGACCCGAACGCTGTCAGCGTGGCAGAGGTCGAAGGGTTCAGCAAACGCGAGTTGAACAAGATGGACCGCGAGGCTGTCCAAGAGGCTAAGGCGAAGATCCGTGAGTCGTTGAACAAAGACAGGGAAGAGGCTCGCGCCAAGAACGAAGAGCGTAAGAAGGTGGAGCGCGAGATAAAAGAGAAGCTGAGGAACGAGGCTAGGAAGCAGAAAGAAGAGAAGCGCACTCAGGAGAAGCAACAGCGCGAAGAAGCTAAGCAACAGCGCGAAGAAGAGCGTGCTCAGGAGAAACAACAGCGTGAGAGGGATCGGGCGGAAAAAGAGCGCTTAAAACAAACGCAAAAACAACAGCGCGAACAAGAGAATAAGGAAGATACGGCCCGCAAAGAAGAGGAGGCAAAGAAGCAAGCGGAGAAGGAGTTCGAGTTCCGTCGAGAAGAACGAGAGCGGGCTCAAGAAGCAAGAGAAGAAGCACAGGTCCGTAAAGAGCAACGGGCAGAAGAGCGCAAGGCCAAATTACAAGAGGCAAAGGATAAGAAAGCCACCGAGCGCAAAGAAGCGAAAGCAGAGCGCGATAAGAAGGCGAAAGAAGCGAAAGCAGAGCGCGATAAGAAGGCGAAAGAAGCGAAAGCAGAGCGCGATAAGAAGGCGAAGGAAGCGAAAGCAAATAAGGCCGAAGAGAAGAAGCGAAAAGACGTTGCACGCAAGAAACTAGCAGAAGAGAAGAAGGCTAAGCAGAAGGCAGATATAGCGGAGCGTAAGAAGCAAGCGCAAGAGCAGAAGGCGAAACTAAGAGCGCAAGAACGCGAGCACAAAGAGAAGCTGAAGCGCGAGACAGCGGAGCACAAAGAGAAGCTGAAGCGCGAGACAGCGGAGCACAAAGAGAAGCTCGCTAAAGAGCGAGCAGAGCAAAGAGAGAAGCTCAAGAAAGTCCCTAAGAAGGTGCCAAAGAAGCAAACGAAGCCCGCCGAGAGCAAGCCAGCAGAGAAGAAGCCCGCTGAGAAGAAAGAGCGCACACGCCCGCCGAGGGCAAAGAAGCGAAAAGCCCGTAAGAGGAAGCTCCGTAAGAGCCTAGTCACGATGTACACAGGGCGAGGTAGCGATGAAACTACATCTTGAGGCAACCCCAGCGGAGCTCACGGAGCTAAGCGTCGATGATCTTACCTCTCGTATCGAGCGCGTGGCGCGTATGATCGCGGAGGTCGCGCTGACTGAGGGGCTAAGTAAGGCGAAGGGGGAGCGTGCCGACACACCCGCAGAGCCACATGAACGGGTCCGTGGTAGCAAGAAGAACCCAAAGGGCTCAGCGAGCTCCCGCACCAGCGGTGCGAAGATCAAAGTAACGAAGCAGATTGAGGATGCGTTACGCGATAAGGTGAAGGCACACAACGAAAAGACGAAGCACAAGTGGCAGAAGGTGTCGCTGGCTACACTAAAAAGTGTGTTTCGGCGTGGCGCGGGGGCATTTAGCGTGTCTCACCGACCGTCACAGAACCGTCAGAGCTGGGCGTATGCTCGCGTCAATGCGTTCTTAGAGATCGCGATGGGCGGTGGTAACCCTAAGTTCACTCAAGACAACGATCTTTTGCACGATAGTCACCCTCGCAATAAGGCTAATAAGAGCGTTGATCTTATGAGCAAGGCACAGGGGAGTAGAGGGGGCGAGGTTGACTTGGTACTAGAGCTGGCAGAGCAAGCGTCTAACTTGTACATGAAGCGCTTGAGTGCGCTGGCTAAGGACATCGAGGCGTTGGCGGACCGGACAGGAGGTTCTGATGACGAAGGCTGAGTTACTTGAAGAAGAGCTACGGCTTACGTTGTTGCACCACGACGCTTTCCTAGTGGAGTTCCTTGGCGCAGAGCACTCAGGGCTTACGACAGAGCGTATCGGTGAGCTAGTGGATGCGGGTCTACTAACCGAGGATACCATGCAGGGTATGAAGGTAGGTTCAACGAGCATCGACCCAGTAGAGTTCTCTGCTATCGCAGGTACGCTGATGGATGAGGTAGACCCGCAGACGCGAGCACAGATGAGAGAGTGGGGGATAGAGCGTTGGGCTCCATTGGTTCAAGTGAAGCGTGAGGACTTACGTTCAATGACTCGCGAGGAGGCTGAAGCGCGTAAGGTAAACGGAGCGAACATTGAAGCACCTCCCGTTGAATACAGCGCACACCCCCCCGTAGAGCCACCGAGTTGGATGAGCCCCGCAGAGTCAGCGGGCTATGAGCGAGCGATCCATCGAGGTGGTGAGTATATTCGTGGCTTAGGTAACATTCTGCATGAGGACCTAAGCAAGGTCGTAGCGGAGGAGTGGTACGGCGATCAGATCGTTACTGAGGCTGACGCGAAAGAGCGCCAGCGTAAGTTAGAGATCGTCCGTGAGGAGCTCGCTAACTCGTTGGCTACGAACAGAGACGCGAGAGCGCTTGCTCGGACATTGGCGGACCGCACCGAGCACTATGCACATAACTGGCTACGGATCGCGACAACGGAGCTCCAAGCGTCACACAACGAGGGGCGTGTAAACTATGCGCTGAGGGTACATGGCGATGATGCACAGATCGCTCGTATCCCTGAGAGTGATGCGTGCGAATACTGCCGTGAGGCGTTCGCTCCTGAAGGCACGCCGAAGGTGTTCAAAGTGGCGGAGATCGTCGGCAATGGCACGAACGTAGGTAAGACCCGTAAACAATGGCAACCTACCGTGTGGCCTATGCACCCAAATTGTAGGTGTGATACGATCATCGTACCGCTCGGCTTCGTTGTGACCGAGGAAGGTACACTTGAGCGAGAGGACGAGGAATAATGCCATATCCTAACGAGCACACAGCACGACAGACTGACCCTGCGCTCTATGATGACTTCCGTAGGTTCACCCCCGAAGGGGTACCGAAGGGCCTCTCGTTCATCCTTGGTATCAAGGACGGTAAGAGCGAGGTACAGAGTCTACGCGCAAAGGCCGATGAGATGACCGTCGAGGAGTTCAAAAAATGGTTGAAGGACCACGACTTCCTTGTTGGTAAGATCGAAGAAGCTACAGGGGACAAAGAGGAAAAGACTAGTAAGAGCTTTGACTGCTTTGCTCGCTGGGTCCCTGTCTCGTTTAGTGACACGCTGAGCAAAGCAGAGGACGAAGAGAAGGTCACAGCGGAGATCGGTGGTATCTGCTCTACTGATGACTTGGACTTCGAGGGGGAGAGCATCGCACAAGATGGGCTCGACTGGTCTTATTTTCTCCGTCACGGTTGGTTTAACCATGAGCACCAGCAAGGTCCGAGCGCTGTACTTGGTCACCCTGTGAAGGTGGAGCCTGTGGATGATAACCGTACACGGGTCGAGGGGATCTTGTACCTCGCAAAAGAGCTAGGCAAACAAGTGTATGAGACGGCGATGGCACTAAAGAAGGCAGGTGGCGCACGTACACTTGGCTTTAGTATCGAGGGTCAAGTGCTCCAGCGGTGCCCTAAGAACCCTAAGAAGGTGCTCAAAGCCCGTGTGCTCAATGTCGCGATCACCAGCGCACCAGTCAACCCGCATACAAACCTAGAGCTGATCGCTCGCTCTATGGGCGCGAACATCGGCTACCAAGAAGCTCCGATCCCTGACGCAGACGCCTCGCTGAGCGCGTTGATGCAGGAGAGCCTTGAAGGGCGTAAGCGTAAGAAGCTCGCTTCTGCTACTTTTGACGGAGAGGTACAAAAGGGCGAGCCAAAACGTACAATGTCTCGCGAACAGGTAAAGCGACTACTGCGTGAGCGCTTCCCTGACATCGACGCTACAGCGCTTGATGACGTGACTACTAAGATCATCGCGTATGCAAACAGCTTGCAAACACGCTGAAAATACTTGACAATACTTTTATCCACTTTTCACGGAGACTACAATGAACGAGCACGAGCTTGACAAGAGCGCGGAGGCGCTCAATGAGACAGAGGTGTCTGCCCCTGTCGCTGAAGAGGTCGAAACCGATGCGCTCACCACCGCGCTCGACAGCCTCGCTAAGGCGATGAATAAGGACTCCTACGCAAAGGCCGACTCTGCCGAGGACGAGGACATGGAGAAGGGCGTTAAGTCCGATGACATGGAGTCTGAGGAGATGAAGGCTAAGGACATGGGCTCTGAGGACAAGGCCGACGATATGGCTGAGGACGCAGAGGGTGATGACGAGGAGTTCATCGACCTCGAAGAGGCGATGAAGGCTATGGCTGACCACACCGACCGTCTAGTCAGCGACATGAACGAGCGTCTTGACGCGCTCCTTCAGGGCGTCGAGGCTATGCTCGTCGAGATGAAGAACATGAAGGCCGAGCAAGGCAACATGAGCAAGAGCCTGAACGCTGTTGTCGAGGCACCTATGCCTCCACGCGCAGTCACCTCTGCTCCTGTCGCTTCTACCCCAGTTGCACCTACCGCTACTCGCGGTGACATGATCAGCAAGGCGCTTACGAAGCTCCAAGACCCACAGACAGACGCAAGCACTCGCTACCGTCTCCGTACCACCATCGCCCAGCTTGAGGCTGGTGCTCCTCTCTCACAGTTTAGTGATCTCGGATAAATAAGGAGTCCGCACTATGTTTAATATCCCTGAGGCAAACAGCATGGTCAACGTCGCGGACCTCTCCGCGCTCAACAACGCTCTCCGTAAGTCTGCTAACGCTGGTTATCAGACCCCTGCGGGCACCGTCGGTGGCGATGCGGGCTCACTCAGCCCACTCGTCCCACAGAGCATTGAGAACACCTTGGCGTCAGCTACCTTCACCATGAAGGAGCTCGCGCTTTGGCCCGCGATCCCAAAGATCAACGTGACCAACACTCTCCATGAGTACGCAGTCATCAACGACCACGGTCTTGACCTTGAGGCGTTCATCGCTGAGGGTTCAGGTGGCACCACCAACCGCTCTAGCTACGAGCGCAAGAGCGTCAAGATCAAGTACATGGCAGAGCGCCGTGAGGTCACCGATGTCGGCTCACTCGTCGGCTTGATCGGCAATCAGAGCAACGCTATCGCATCTGAGACTGAGCGTGGTACTCTCCGCCTCCTCAGCAAGCTTGAGCGTAGCCTGTGGCACGCAGACGAGGACGTAAACCCTCTCGCGTTCAACGGTATCATCAAGCAGATTGAGTCACACAACAGCGGTGCGAACACCTTCGACCTCGCTGGTAAGTCTCCTACTCCTCGCCTCCTCCAAGAGGTCCTCTCAGAGCTCCAAAGCGCTCCTCGCTTCGGGCGTCCTGACTGCATCTACGTTGAGCCCCGCATCCACGCAGAGCTCATCAAGTTCGCAGTCCAGTTCGGACGCCACGATCAGTTCGGCGTTGCTCGCTCTTCACAGGGTCTGAGCTACGGCGTGCGTGAGCTTGAGATTCAGAGCCCTTACGGTCCAGTACCTGTCAAGAGCGCTCCGTTCCTCTTCAACGCTTACAAGGCACCTAGCTCTGCTAGTGCAACCAACGGCGCACCTGCGAACGCAACCCTCAGCTCTGCTGTGGCTTCTAACGTTCCTGCTTCTAGCAAGTTCGACAGCGCGGACGCTGGTGACTACATCTACCGTGTGGTCGCAGTCAACAACAGCGGTTACAGCGCACCTGTTGACAGCTCTGCTGTCACGGTCGGTCAGGATGACATCGTCACCCTCACCATCGCGAACCAGTCTGACGCTGTGTTCTTCAAGATCTACCGCACCGAGGCAGGTGGGCTCGCAGAGTCTGCTTCACTCATCGGCGAGATCAAGGCACAGAGTGTTGGCGCGACCACCTTCATCGACAGCAACGCGGTCCGCCCTAACTGCTCAAAGATCGTGTTCGTCCAGCACGACCCCGATGTACTTGAGTTCGCTCGTCTCCTCGACTTCTTCCGCCGTCCTCTCGCCGAGGTCGCTACGTCGAAGCCCTTCCTTCTCATGCTCTTCGGGTCACCTATCGTCAAGGTCCCAAGCAAGATGTGGGTCCTTCAGAACGCTGGTGTCACCGAGACTAGCGGGATGCTCGACACCATCGCGTAAGGAGTCTGACGAATGTGGCAACACGACACGCTAAAATCATGCAAGATTCAGATCGGTAGCGGTCATATCGAGCTCGATGAGCAGGGTGTCGTGGTGTCACCGTCCGAGTATGCGTTGAAGGTCCTACAGCGCTACGGGAACGTGACTGGGTTCTTTCCGATTGAGGCACAAGAGCCTGTCACACAGGACATAGCTTCAGAGGACGCTGTTGCGTCTGATGAGGCAAAACCGAAGCGGAGGCGCGTGACGCGCAAATCTGCGACAAAATAACAGGAGAACGTGCCGATGAGCGGTGGTATTTACGATCAGATCACGCACCAATGGCTCAAAGACACGTTCTTATTGGGAATTGACCTAACGTTAGACGATGGGTCACCCTTCCCCGATGTGATCTTTGAGCAGTCTATCCAAGCGTCTATTAGGCACGTTGAGAGCGACCTTGGGGTTTGTATTGAGCCGTTCACGGTGACCCAAGAGGGACACGACGCTGAGAGGCAGAATCGGTTCTCTTATTGGCCCTTTAGACTCGACAACAGGCCAGTCCAGCGAATCGACGCGATGCGTATCAAGTTCGGCTCATACGATGGGGTTGATATTCCAACGAGCTGGGCTCGGTTCACATCGAACACGCATGGTCAATTCAACCTGATCCCGTCACAGGAGTCACTTGGTAGCTACTTCTTCACCGCTGGTGTACCTTTGATGGGCGGTTATGGGATCTATGAGGACCGTGAATATATCCCTAGCTACTTCGAGATCGACTACACGGCGGGCTTCGAGACTAGGGAAGGTACAGCAACGCTCCCTGCGGGAGAGACATCGGTACGTATCGACCTAGATCCAAGGATCTTGCTCAAGTACAATGTGACTACGAACCTCGCTTCTGCGCGTGTCACATCAAAGGGACAAGAGGGCTTCACACTCACGGTGCCCACAGCTTTCCCTTCTGACACAGAGGTGACATGGACCGCAGACACACTCCCTGCGGATCTCAAGCACGCTATCGGGATCAAAGGGGCTACGCTGTTACTGCTACACGTTGCCGGTGACTTGATCCTTGGTGCGGGTATCGCGAGCCAATCTCTGAGCGTAGATGGACTCTCGCAGAACATCGACACTACGAGCTCTGCGATGTACAACGGCTACAGCGCTAGAGCGCACGACCTTGGCAAAGAGTACGAGAAGGTCATCAAAGCGCTTAAGTCGCAGTACACGATGGCTCAGTTCGGAGTGGTATAATGACTCAGCTCCCTTCCCGCAGACCTGTAAAGATCCGACCCCGTGTTGACTTCGACATGGAGGAGTATCGCAAGATGGTGTTTGCGAAGGGGGTCGATTTAACGTGGGAACAATGTGCAGAGTGTCCTTGTTCTCAGCCTTCATCTAACTGGGACGTAGGGTTGATCGAGACAACGACTACTACGACCGGAGAAGCGCGTGTTGATTGTCCGCTGTGTGACGGTAAAGGGTATTACTGGCACTCCGAGCAGGACATTAGGGCCATTGTGACAGGGGGCAGTAGTAAGACAGACCTGTTCTCGATGTACGGAGAATACGCGAGGGGCATGGTCAGCGTAAGTTTATTGCCTGAGCACTTACCTGCGTATGGGGACCGCTTTACTGTACAGAACAGCGTGATGGTGTTCCGAGAGACGAAGGTGCGCACATCAAATGCGATTGAGTCGCTTCGTTACCCGATTCAAGCGAGGACGCTAGACTTGATTGACGGCGAGACAAGCCTCGGCGTGACAAGACTCCAGCGAGCAGGGCTCGATGGGCTAAGTACAGAGGCTGATGTGCTCGTAGAGGGCGCAGACTTTGTAGTAACAGACGGTAAGATCGACTTCACGCTCGGCGATGCGTTAGATACAGCTCCTGTGGAAGGGGCTAGGTACAGCATCACGTACTATGCGCGTCCGAGGTACTATGTGGCAGAGCGCCCCCATACGCACCGTGACTCGATCACGAAGCGCAAAGCGCCAACAGAGAGCGCGTTGATGCTCCCTATCCAAGCACATTGTTCGCTTGAGTTTATGGGGTACGATCATGGCTAACTTGCAAGTACAGATGAGCCAGCTCGTAAATAACTTAGGGCTATCTCAAGACACAGCGCTCCTTCGTGTACAGACGCTCGCTGAATTAACGCTTGCAGAGTGGAGCTCCCATGCCCGCCGAGGGCTGAGTAAGACTCGACAAGCGTACATGAACAGTCTACAGATTAGAAACGTCACGCCGAAGGGATTCATCTGTGGGCTCCCTGCGTCCCCTTCTACGTCGATCTTAGCTCACATTGTAGAGCAGGGTATGGGTCCGAGCGGTATTGGCTCTAGTGGCCCGTATGACGTGCGTATGTTCTTGCTCCGAGCGTCTACGCGCAACATACGGACAGGTAAGAACGGAGCGCTGTACCTCAATGTTCCTTTTGATCATACGAAAGAGAGCATTACAAAGATGGGCGGACAGAGGGCGTACCGTAGAGCATCGCGCTTGAAGCCAACGATCAGCACGCCACAAGGGACAAGCTGGGGCGGTAGGTTCCCTAAGAACACCGTAGCGAAGCTTCAGCCTCACCACGCATCTGACCCACTAGCGGGCATGGTGCGTCTTGTGTCAGGGTACTCGATGAGGAGCGGTAAGAGTGGCCCGCAGATGGTCGCACAAACATCGGGCTACCGTACATGGAGACGCGCTTCGATGAACGGTAAGCCTTGGATGTCTAAGGGCGTGACAGCGCGTAGGTACATTGATAAGGTCGCTCAGCGTCTCCCTGCTCTTATCCAACAGGTATACCGATGATTCTTGATCTCCATGTTATCCAAGCGATCAACGCAGGACTCAAATACTACAAAGAGCGTGAGACAGAGTTTAACAGGCTCTTTGTGGGCGTTGGCCCTGCTACATTGACTGCGTGGTTCAATGATTTCAGCGGTGACCATTACCCTTCGGTGCGCTCACGTCACGCGCAGGGCACAGCGCAAGCTCCATTGATCACAGTCATCCCTCAGTCTGAGACGGTGACCCAAGAGCTACTATCAGACTACGGCGGTACAGACTCAGAAGGACGAGCGCTCGACACGTATATGATCGCTGAGTCGGTGGAGCTGGCGCTGTTCGCACGCTCTCCTGACATGGCGCGTGTGTACCATGTGCTCTGTAGAGCGTCTCTCGCGCTCGCTCGTAGACCAATGCACCGTGCTGGGTATCATGTGTTCCGATACGACGGCTCTGACCCGCTGACTCCCGAAGAGGAGCTCGCGAGCGAGGAGCTAGGGATCTATGTAAAGCGCCAGCGGGTGAGGGGTGAGTACCAAGTACAAATCTCTATTCCGCCGAACGCTGAATACGGAGACACATCGACATATGCACTTGATAATGTGCTAGTATTAAGTGACACATACACGACCGACGAAGGAATACAGGGCGGTGTCACACCTTCTGTCCCATCGAACAATTAGGAGCATTTATGCCTAGTTCATTGAATCTCAACGGCTTAAAGGTCTACCGTCCTGCGGTGTACGCAGAGATTGACGCATCTGCGCTCGGTGGACAAGAGGCGAGTACTGGTAACGTCTGTCTCGTCGGTTCTTTCCCTTCATTCGAGCAGAATGAGGCGCTTACCTTCACCAGCGCACAGAGCTTGGTACGGTACGATCACAGCGACCGTGAGCTCGCGCACATTGGTAAGGTGGCCTTCGCTCCTTCTCTCGATGAGCGCGTACCAGCAGGTGCGAACACACTTACGATGCTCAACGTGGCTCCTACTACACAGGCTCAGCTCAGCATTGATGACGCAGGTACGCCCTCAGCCCCTGCGCTTATTCTCAAGAGTAAGGTATGGGGTAGTAAGGGTAACCGCACACAGGTCACCATTGAGAACACGAGCACAGACCAAGTGAACATCACGGTCGTGCGTGACGGCGTCTCTGAGGTGTTCGAGGGCATCGAGAGCGACGATGTCGCTTCAATCAGCTACGAGGGCAACCTGCTCGATGTCTCTAGCATCGAAGGCAACCGCATCGAGGGGATCATCTACAGCTGGACACAAGAAGAGGCTATGAGCAACGGCGCTGTCACATTCGATGTATCTGACATCGTGGTTGACAGCGAGCTTACGCTGTCTCTTGGTAGTACGGCACACACAGCCGATGTGATTGTTACGGTGATCGGTGAGGACCTTAGCGGGCTCGCGCTCACCGCATCGTACACATTCTCTGCTGAAGACAGCGCAGATCAGAGCACATCTGCCTTCGGTAGCGTGTCTAGCATCGTGGCAAACTCGACGGACCTAGCATACACAGGCGAGCTAATTGTATCGGGATCTAAGACACTAGATCCTGCGGACTTCAACACCCTCTCAGAGATGATCGAAGCTGTGGATCAGTTCCCTAGCGTGTCCGCAGTCTACACAGCAGGTAAAGACTATGCACCTGACGAGTTCGATGCGTTCTCTGACAGCGACATCTCTGTAGGAAACGGCTCTGCGATT
>Ga0181591_10004422_pt1 | contig 12217 bp, 7 predicted proteins | sample 071ome_33_FD_133757 | JGI IMG/M metagenome (GOLD analysis project Ga0181591, IMG submission 133757) | Coastal salt marsh microbial communities from the Groves Creek Marsh, Skidaway Island, Georgia - 071412AT metaG (megahit assembly) | ecosystem: Environmental > Aquatic > Marine > Intertidal zone...
AATCTGCATGACCTGCTCTTGGTAAACAATAACCCCATAGGTCGGCTCAAGAATTTCTTTTAAACTTTCATGCTGGAAATCTTTATGGGGGTAGGCCACTTCGGCGCGGCCGTGCTTACGGTTGATAAAGTCATCCACCATGCCGGATTCCAATGGACCGGGACGGAACAAAGCCACCAAGGCGATCATGTCTTCGATGTTATCGGGTTGCAGTCGTCGAATCAGATCTTTCATACCGCGTGATTCCAACTGGAATACAGCAGTGGTTTTGGCCGCTTTTAATAGATCGAAAGACGGCTGATCATCTAACGGAATACCTTCGATAAATAATGCTTCTTCGCCTTGCTTTGCACGAATAGCATTAATGGTTTTAAGTGCCCAGTCGATGATGGTTAAGGTCCGCAAACCCAAAAAGTCGAACTTAACTAGGCCAGCATATTCCACGTCGTTTTTATCAAACTGGGTCACTAGACCCGCGCCGTCTTCATCACACAAGGTGGGTGAAAAGTCCGTTAGTTTAGTGGGCGCGATCACCACACCACCTGCGTGCTTACCGGTTTGTCGCGTAATACCTTCTAGCTTTTTCGCCATTTCCCAAATTTCTTGGGCTTCTTCATCGCCGTTTAAGAATTCGGTTAAGGCTTCTTCGCTGTCCAAGGCTTTTTGCAGCGTCATACCCGGATCACCCGGAATTAACTTGGATAGTTTGTCAGCCAAGCCATAACTTTTACCCTGTACCCGCGCCACGTCCCGCACCACCGCTTTTGCGGCCATGGTGCCGAACGTCACAATTTGCGAAACCGCGTTACGACCATAATTATCGGCCACGTAACTAATTACGCGGTCGCGTTTTTCCATACAAAAGTCGATGTCAAAGTCGGGCATGGATACCCGCTCTGGGTTTAGGAATCGCTCGAATAGTAGATCGTATTCCAACGGGTCAAGGTCGGTAATTTTCTGCGCGTAAGCCACCAATGAACCTGCACCCGAACCCCGGCCAGGGCCAACGGGAATGTCGTGGTCTTTGGCCCACTGAATGAAGTCCATTACGATTAGGAAGTAACCAGGGAATCCCATTTGGATAATAATATCCAACTCGAATTCCAAGCGGTCGTAATACGCTTTTTTACGCGCTGCGTAATCAGGTGCTGTGTTATCGGGCAGGATGGTTTCTAAACGCTCATCCAAACCTTCGTAAGAAATTTTACGGAAGAATTCGTTTTCGGTAAGACCATCAGGAATGGGGAATTCGGGCAGAAAGTACTTGCCCAATAACACTTGTACGCTACAGCGTTGGGCGACTTCCATGGTGTTGCTAATGGCCGAAGGAATATCGGCAAACAGCTCGCACATTTGTGCATTGGTTTTTAAATATTGTTCTTCGCTGTAACGTTTTGGCCGCTTAGGATCGTCCAAGACATAGCCTTCACCGATACACACGCGTGCTTCGTGGGCTTCAAAGTCATCTTGCTGCACAAAGCGTACGTCATTGGTGGCAACCACTGGGCATTGATAATCAACCGCCAATTGCACACAAGCTTGTACTAATCGCTCGTCGTTTTCTCGACTTGTACGTTGTAGTTCTAAATAAAAACGTCCATCAAAAACCGACATCCATCGCTGTAACCGTTCAATGGCTAGGTCGTTCTTACCTTTTAGTAATGCTTCACCAATGTCGCCCTGCTGAAACCCTGAAAAGGCAATGAGCCCTTCATTTTGTGCAGCCAACATTTCAAAGGTTATTTGCGCTTTACCATGATGCTGGTTATCGGTAAAACCCGCACTAACAAGTTCTGTTAAGTTGCGATAGCCCTTGTCGTTCATAGCGAACAAAGGTAAACAATACGGCTTTTTAGGGTCTTCTGGATTTTCTAACCAAATGTCCGCCGCCAAGATGGGTTTTACACCTGCATCCAGACAGCCGCCGTAGAATTTAACCAAAGCAAACATATTACTTTGATCTGTCAGCGCGACTGCTGGTTGCCCATCAGCGGCCACATTTTTGATCAGGTCTTTTACCCGTACGATACCATCAAGTAACGAAAACTCAGTGTGGATACGCAGGTGTACAAACTGGTTTGACATAAATTTTCTTATTGCAATTAGCGCGATGGTTTAACGAGCAATGTGTGCAAACACATTTTGTATACGCTGAGCGTTCTTACCTAGGTCACTCTTTCCGACGCGACTTTTAGAACGAGCATCAATGACGGTTTGGCCATCATCTGTCTGCTGAATGCGCAGTACGATGTCATCCTTAAACCCAAGGAGCATTGTTGTATCCACCGCTTCAAGGGTATAGGGCAACACCGTTTCTTGCTGCGCCGTGATCTCCATCCCTAACTCCAGTAACGCTGCCTTAGCCAGAGTAAACGCGGCTTGGGCATCTCGGTTTACACGCAGTGCTTTCAAGTCGGGGTAACCAGCCTGTTGCACTTCAGCAAGGTTGGCATCATAAGTAATGGGATGATCGTCTGCGCTACGCAACTCTGCTGCAGCCGTAAACATAGGTGGCTGTGCTGTGTCAGTGGTAATGTCGTGTATGAATGGATACTGGTTTGCTTTGACAATGTTGCTGCCCATATAGGCCAACGGCAACGCGCTCAGCACAATACTCACAAGCAAGGCTTTATTCTCAGAGGCATCCGCTCGCGCTAGCTTTAACACGGCAAAGACCAACACGATAAACGCCGCTAACGTCGCGATGGCAAACAACAAAAAACCATTGCGAAAATGCATGGCATCCGTTCGTATAAGCAGGGTTACAATTGGGTAAATCGCGATGGTAAAAATAGCGGCCAGTTGTAGTTTTTTAGCTGGTATACGTTGCAGTAGAGACATGAGAACCCTTTCGCGTCGTTGTTATTAGCGTTTCTGTGTTAGTGTTTTTAAGCACAACCGCACATTAAGCGTAAACTTGCAGCAAGCGCTCAATGATAGGTTTATTCGCTTCTGGAAAAGCAAGCTCCGACAATTGCGTCAATGATACCCACTGTGTCTGCTGCCCTTCGGCACCATGGGCCTCGCCTGCAAAGTCATGTACGGTGAAAATATCCAGATGGACTTGTTTATCACCGTAATCATGATGCACTTCCATTAAGCGCTGGTAGTCTGTGGCCATAATGCCTAACTCTTCTTGCAGTTCTCGCACAAGCGCCTGTTCTGCAGATTCGTTTTCTTCTTTTTTGCCGCCGGGAAATTCCCAAAGCCCACCTTGGTGGGCATTTTTGGCTCGGCGGGCAATGAACAGATTTTTTCCACATGGGGAAAAAATAGCGGCGGCCACAACAGCAACAACTTTCATAATCCGCTCTCGATCCTAAGAGCGGTAATCTGCGTTGATCGTCACATAGTCGTGAGACAAGTCGGTGGTCCATACCGTTTCTTGAGCGGTGCCTCGACCCATTTTAATGCGAATACTCAGCTCCGCTTGTTTCATGACCGCGGCACCGGCTTGTTCGGTGTAGCTGGCCGCACGACCGCCTTGTTCCACAATGCAAACATCATCCAAGTAAATGAAGATTTTGCTAAGGTCCATGTCTTTCACACCGCTGCGACCTACCGCAGCTAAAATACGTCCCCAGTTTGCATCGCTGGCAAACAGAGCCGTTTTCACTAGGGGGGAATGAGCTACTGTATAGGCAATGCGCAAGGCTTCTTGCTCGTTTTCACATTCGCTCACATCGATTGTGACAAACTTAGTTGCACCTTCACCATCACGCACAATGGCGTGGGCAAGAATCGTAAAGGCTTTATCCAATTCGGCTTTTACCAGTTCGTACAACGCACCTTCGGCCTTATCAATGAGTGGCACATCGGCTTTACCAGTAGCCATCAACATGCAGGAATCATTTGTTGAGGTGTCGCCATCAATCGTGATGCGGTTAAAGGATTTTTCGGCTGCTTCGCTACAAATCTTTTGCAATACATCAGCCGCAATAGGCGCGTCGGTCGCGATGTAACCCAGCATGGTGGCCATGTTGGGTTTAATCATGCCCGCGCCTTTGGAAATACCACTAATGCGGATTTTTTTGCCTTCAAATTCAAACTCGGTTGAGTAACCTTTTGGCTGCGTGTCGGTGGTCATAATGCCTTCACTGGCCGCGTACCAGTTGTCAGCAGACAAATTATCGATAGCCGCTGGAATCGCTGTTTTGATTTTTTCCACAGGTAGTGGTTCACCGATTACGCCCGTGGAAAATGGCAGTACTTGTTCTAGCGTTGCGCCCGTCGCAGTGGCTAATGCCTGGCAAACGTCAATGGCATTGGTGTGGCCTTGTGGACCAGTACCTGCGTTGGCATTGCCTGTATTGACGATCAAATATTTAGGCTGGCCTTTTGCTAGGTGCTGCTTGCTAATGGTAACTGGCGCCGCACAAAAGGCGTTTAACGTAAACACACCCGCCGTTGTTGCTTGGTCAGCCAATTCAAAAACAACAACATCCTTGCGACCTGGCTTTTTGATACCCGCACTTGCGATACCAATTTTTAAACCATCAATGGGTAGAAAGTCGTTAAAAATCGAAAGATTAACTGCCATATTTAAATTCCTAAAAATCAAAAAAGGTGAATGCGAGCATTCACCTTTATCGCGTGCAGGGCACGCTCCTACAAATTGTGTTACTCACTAGAGCGTTGACGAGGACGACTGAGCTTGGCAAAAATATTTGAAAGACCGCAATTTAGTTTGCTAAACGAGGATCCTAATAAAATTTTTAACAACGCTCAGACGACGCAGGCAGCTCTAATCACGCAAGCTTGCCGTGGCACTGCTTGTACTTTTTCCCGGACCCACAAGGACAGGCTTCGTTGCGGCCGACTTTTTTACCATCGCGCACCATGGGCTGTGCTTTCACGTCTTCACCTGCTTCCGTTGCAGAGTCTTCCGTTTCCATTGCTGATGCACTGTCGTGTTGAAAATTCATTTTCTGGGCTTCAGCTTCTGCGCGACGCTGAGCTTCCATACGTTGAACTTCTTCTTCACTCAGGAATTGAATACGCGATAAATACTTAATGGTTTCTAGTTTTATGTCGTTCAACAGGTGGCGGAACAACTCAAACGATTCACGCTTGTATTCTTGCTTCGGATTTTTCTGCGCGTAACCACGTAAATGGATACCTTGACGCAGGTGATCCATGGTCGCTAAGTGCTCTTTCCATTGCAGGTCGAGTACTTGCAACATGATGCGTTTTTCAACATCGCGCATCATGTCTTCACCAACTTGTGCTTCTTTTGCTTTGTACTCTTCGGCCAGCTGTTGAAGAATGCGTTCGCGCAGGGTTTCTTCATACAGTGCTTTATCGTCTTCAAGCCATTTGGAAACCGGCATTTGTGTAGCGAACTCAGACGCTAACGCCTGCTCTAAACCTTCAACATCCCATTGCTCCACCATGCTTTGCGGCGGTACGTACTGACTGATCACTTCACCCACCACATCTTCTCTGATGCTGGCGATGGTGTCTGCAATGCTGTCAGCTTCAAGCAAGTCATTACGCTGCTGATACACAACACGACGCTGGTCATTGGCCACGTTATCGTATTCCAGCAATTGCTTACGAATATCGAAGTTACGACCTTCCACTTTGCGTTGCGCTTTTTCAATGGCGTTGCTCACCATGCGGTGTTCGATCGCTTCGCCATCCTTCATGCCTAAGGCTTGCATTAAACGACGCGTACGATCAGACGCAAAGATGCGCATTAGGTTGTCTTCTAGTGATAAGAAGAAACGGGAAGAACCTGGGTCACCTTGACGACCTGCGCGACCACGCAGCTGGTTATCGATACGACGGCTTTCATGACGCTCTGTACCGATAATATGCAGGCCACCTGAAGCCAATACCGCTTCGTGGCGAGATTGCCAATCGGCTTTCGCTGCTTGGATATCCGCATCTGTTGGGTTTTCTAATTGCTCAAGTTCAAGCTCTAAGTTGCCGCCCAATTTAATGTCAGTACCACGACCAGCCATGTTGGTGGCAATGGTCACAACACCAGGACGACCTGCGTCGGCAATGATTTGTGCTTCGTTGGCGTGGTTTTTCGCGTTCAATACGCTGTGCTGAATTTTCTCGGCTTTTAACGCACTGGATACACGCTCGCTGGATTCGATGCTAGCAGTACCCACAAGTACAGGGCGACCTTGCGCAGTAGCGTCACGAATTTCTTCGATAACTGCCTTGTATTTGTCTTCTTCAGACAGGTACACAAGATCGTTGTAATCGATACGCGCCACCGGTTTGTTGGTTGGAATGACCACAACGTCTAAGCCGTAAATTTCACGGAATTCGAACGCTTCGGTATCTGCCGTACCTGTCATACCTGACAGCTTGGTGTAAAGACGGAAGTAGTTCTGGAATGTGGTCGATGCCAGTGTTTGGCTCTCTGCTTGAATGGCAACGCCTTCTTTCGCTTCGATCGCTTGGTGTAAACCTTCACCCCAGCGACGACCAGGCATGGTACGACCAGTGTGTTCATCAACGATGACAACCTGACCACCTTGCACAATGTAATCTACATTGCGCTGATACAAGGTATGCGCACGCAACGCACTGTGAACGTGATGCAGCAGCATCAGGTTAGACGGCGCATACAAGCTGTCGCCTTCTTCCAACATGCTTTCTTGAATCAGAATATCTTCAACCAGCTCATGGCCAGTTTCGTTTAGCTCAACGCTGCGCGCTTTGAGGTCAATAACATAATGACCTTCTTGCTCAACGACTCCGGCTTCTTCCTCTTTGTGCTCAACCAGTTTCGGCACAAGTTTATTGATCTTTTTGTACAGCTCAGAGCTATCTTGCGCAGCACCTGAAATAATTAACGGCGTACGCGCTTCGTCGATCAAAATGGAGTCCACTTCGTCCACAACCGCATAGGCAAGGCCACGCTGGAAGCGCTCGTCACGGGACAACGCCATGTTGTCACGCAAGTAGTCGAAACCAAATTCGTTGTTAGTACCGTAAGTGATGTCACATTGATACGCGGCACGCTTTTCGTCTGGCGCTTGCCCTGCAACCACCACACCCACGGTTAAGCCCATGAATTCATACAAAGGGCGCATCCAATCAGCGTCTCGGCGCGCCAAATAGTCGTTCACTGTAATAACGTGAACCCCTAAGGCTGGCAAAGCGTTTAAATAAACCGCTAAGGTCGCCACCAAGGTTTTACCTTCACCTGTACGCATTTCGGCAATTTTGCCGTTGTGCAAGGTCATACCACCAATGAGCTGAACATCGAAGTGACGCATACCCATGACGCGCTTACTGGCTTCTCGCAGTGCAGCAAAGGCTTCAGGCAGGATTTGTTCGACGGTTTCGCCTTGCTCCAGTCGTGTACGAAACTCCTGGGTTTTCCCCTTTAAGCCTTCATCATTCAAGGCTTCCATTTCGGGTTCTAAGGCATTAATGCGGGTAACAAGTTTGCGCAGGCGCTTGAGTTCTCGTTCATTTTTACTGCCGAGAACCTTGGTCAACAATTGGGTCAACATGTACTGTGATTCTTATAGGTTTGTTATCGGTAAATACGTAAGCAAACGCAGCATAGCCACTGCGTTATACAGGAATTAAGTGACAAGATGAATAGAGGCTTGTCAGCAGAACACGAATTGTCTGCTGAGATTATCGACGGGTGCGATGAATATAGGCGGCCGGATCCACTGTACGACCATTTTTATACACTTCGAAGTGAACGTGTGGACCAGTGGATCGACCACTGCTGCCCATTTTGGCGATGACTTGACCTTTGCGGACAACATCACCCACTTTCACCAAGGTATCTTGTGCGTGTGCATAACGGGTTTTATAGCCACCACCATGGTTCACTTCAACCATGAGGCCGTAGCCATAACGCTTGGATGCCCAGGTCACCACGCCTGAGGCCACAGAAACAATGTCAGACCCTTGCTTACCCGCGAAGTCTACGCCAGCATGCCAGGCTAGACGCCCTGTAAAGGGGTCTGTACGCATACCATAACGGGACGACATCCACCCTTTTTTAATTGGCAGACCCGCGACAAAGGTATCGCTGGTGATTTTACGTTCACCCAGCAAGCTGTCGAGCACTTCGAGTTGTTGCTCTCGGTTATCAATCTGCTCGCTCAATTCATCCAGTACAGAGACGATATCCGGCGCCTGATAAACAGAACCAACTTGCTCGCGGCTAGGGCCGCCAAGTGCAGGCGTATCGCCAAAGTTAAATTCGCCCTTATCTAAGCTAGAACGCTCAATAAGGCGCTCGCCCAAGGCATCTAGGCGGGTGAGACGAGCTTGAAGATTTGCCATCTTGGTGGTCAAGCCCACTAGCTGCTCATCGGTTTGCTCGCGGATTTTTTCCAGCTCACGGCGCTGCTGACTTAGGTCGTATTCCCAAGCTTTGGCCGTTTCTGGTCCCAATAATCCTTCGTCTGCAAGGAGCATGGTAAGGAAAAAGCCTGCCGCCCCCATGGAGAATGGCAGGATGGCCAGTACAAAGATCAACATCCAGCGAGCCAAGGGCCCCAACGATATTGTCTTGGAGCGACCGTGGCGCTGACCGACGATAATGATATTCATGTCGCTCGCGTCCTACCTTTGAAACATCTTAAAAAGTAAACCTTGTGTTAAGTTTAGACGGTATGTCACGACTCTTGTGAGACCAAAATCACATGAGAACCAAAGTTAACATTCCACTAACACAAAAAAACGGCACCATAGTGCCGTTTTTTAATTTTCCTCGATTAAGAGGCCGCCACGGGGCGGGCGTAGGAAATTGGGGCTTCTTTTTCGTCTTCGAAGACCACCACTTCCCAACAGTCTTGGTTATCCAACAGTGCTCGTAGCAGCTGATTATTCAAACCATGACCCGATTTTTTGGCAACAAACTCACCAATCAAGCTATGACCCAGCAGGTAAAGATCACCTACTGCATCCAGAATTTTGTGTTTGACGAACTCGTTTTCGTAGCGCAAGCCGTCTTCATTCAAAACTCGATAGTCGTCCACCACGATGGCATTGCTCACACTGCCACCCAATGCCAGATTTTGTGAGCGCAGATATTCCACATCACGCATAAACGCAAATGTGCGCGCACGGCTCACTTCTTTCACAAACGAAGTGGTCGAAAAATCCAAGCTGGCAACCTGATTCGATGCATCAAACAACGGGTGATCGAACTCAATGGTAAAGCTCACTTTGAAGCCATCGTAAGGCTTAAAGCTAGCTTCTTTATCGCCGTCGGTTACGGTAATCGGCTTTTTAATGCGGATGAATTTTTTCGCTGCAGCTTGTTCTTGCACACCGGCAGATTGCAACAGGAAGACGAATGGGCCAGCAGAACCATCCATAATGGGCACTTCGGCTGCGCTCAATTCAACATAAGCGTTGTCGATCCCCAAGCCCGCCATAGCAGATAACAAGTGCTCGACTGTTGAGGCACGCACGTCACCGTTCATGAGGGTTGTGGATAGTGTAGTGTCACCTACATTCTTGGCAGTCGCTCTGATTTCGACCGCTGGGGACAAATCTGTGCGAACAAATACGATACCTGTATCTACAGGGGCTGGTTTAAGGGTCAAATATACCTTTTCACCAGAATGCAGACCGATCCCTGTGGCTCTTATTGCATTTTTAAGGGTACGTTGTCTAATCATTCTATTAAGTCGCTACTCAATACGTACGGCAGTTGGGCATTATGCACAACAATGAAACAAACGCAAAGGGCCCGAATGACGGGCCTTTCACACTTTAGACCAAAGCTGCCGATTGCGAACTTGCAAAGCCGACTGATTAATCAGCCTGTCGACGCAAAAACGCTGGAATGTCTAAATAATCGAGGTCTTTACTCGATTCCACACGCTGTTCCGCTCGTTCAACAGGCTGGGCATTGCTGCCACGCATAACCGTTGGGCGGTCTAGCTGTTTGTAGTCCACAGAGCCATCTGACTTTTTCACTGTGTTATCAACTACTTTCTTAGGCGCAGTTTCGATTTGTCCCAGACCGGTGGCTACCACAGTAACGCGCAGCTCGTCGGTTAGGTTCTCATCAATAACTGTCCCTACTACTATTGTAGCGTTATCTGACGCAAACTCTTCAATGGTGTCACCCACCTCGGTAAACTCGCCAAGCGACAAGTTTGTTCCCGCCGTAATGTTAACCAGAATGCCACGGGCACCTTGTAGGTTCACATCTTCTAACAATGGGCTGCGAATCGCTGCTTCTGCGGCCACCCGCGCGCGCTCTTCACCTGTGCCAGTCCCTGTACCCATCATGGCTTGACCCATTTCGGACATCACGGTGCGCACGTCGGCAAAGTCGACGTTAATCATACCTGGGCGAATAATCAGGTCGGCGATACCTTGAACGGCACCCAACAACACGTCATTCGCAGCAGAGAAGGCGTCCAGTAGACTAGTGTTTTTACCAAGAACAGCAAGTAGCTTTTCGTTAGGGATTGTAATCAAAGAGTCCACATGCTTGGCTAACTCGGACAAGCCCGCATCGGCGATGGAGATACGTTTGCGGCCTTCGAAGGGGAATGGGCGAGTCACAACCGCAACAGTCAAGATACCAAGTTCTTTGGCCACTTCTGCAACCACAGGTGCTGCACCAGTACCTGTACCACCACCCATACCAGCGGTGATGAATACCATATCGGCACCCTGCATGGCTTCAGCAATACGTTCACGATCTTCCATCGCCGCTTGACGGCCAACTTCCGGATTCGCGCCAGCACCCAAGCCTTTTGTTACGGCTGAGCCCAGTTGCAGCACTGAACGTGAAGACATATTTTTTAAGGCTTGAGAGTCAGTATTAGCGCAAATGAAATCCACACCTTCAACATGACTGGTTACCATGTGTTCAACAGCGTTACCGCCACCGCCGCCCACACCAAACACTTTGATCACAGCGCTGTGCTGTGCTTCATCTACAAGCTCGAACATATCCCCATCTCTTTGAGTCATCGCCCTTCTCCTTATTATTCGGTAGGCGCACTTCTAATTGCGCCTATTAAATATTAAAAATTCCCTTTAATCCAATTTTTTACGCGAGAGAAAAAGCCCATTGGATCTTCTTCTTTACGCGAAAAAACCAATTCACCCCGTTGGTGTTTTGCTCCGTACACCAACAGTCCAACTGATGTTGCATAAATTGGGTTAGATACCACATCTGCTAACCCATCCACGCCGTGTGGTTTGGCTAAACGAACTGGCGCATGAAAAATTTCTTCTGCCAGTTCAACAACACCTTCCATTTTTGAAGTACCACCTGTTAACACAATTCCGGCAGCAATCAATTCTTCAAATCCGCTTCGACGAAGCTCTGCTTGAATCAAGGTAAACAGCTCTTCGTATCTCGGTTCAACCACTTCTGCTAACGCTTGGCGACTTAAATTACGTGGCGGACGCTCTCCAACACTGGGCACCTTGATTAATTCTTCTGGCCCTGCAAGCTGAGTTAACGCGCACGCATATTTAATCTTAATTTCTTCTGCATGCTGAGTTGGCGTTCTCAAAGCCATGGCAATATCGTTTGTGACCTGATCACCTGCAATTGGAATCACAGCAGTGTGACGAATGGCACCTTCTGTGAAAATTGCGATGTCTGTCGTACCGCCACCGATATCCACCAAGCACACGCCCAATTCTTTTTCGTCGTCGGTCAATACCGCATAACTTGACGCTAATTGCTCTAAAATAATGTCATCAATTTCTAGGCCACATCGCTGTACACACTTTTCAATGTTTTGAGCAGCGTTTAATGCACAAGAAACCATGTGTACTTTCGCTTCTAGACGCACGCCAGCCATGCCGATGGGTTCTTTCACTCCCTCTTGCATATCGATGACATATTCCTGAGGCAGTACATGCAGAATTTTTTGATCTGCAGGAATGGCCACAGCCTTAGCAGCATCAATAACACGCTCTAAATCCGACTGGACGACCTCACGATCTTTAATCGCCACAATGCCATGACTATTCATGGAACGTATGTGGCTACCGGCAATACCTGCATAAACCGAATGAATCTGACAACCCGCCATTAACTCAGCTTCTTCAATCGCCCGCTGAATGGATTGGACTGTGGACTCAATATTGACCACCACTCCTTTCTTTAAACCTCGGGATGGATGACTTCCCAACCCTACGACCTTGATACTGCCGTCTGGAGACACTTCGCCAACAATGGCAACCACTTTAGAAGTGCCTATGTCCAAACCAACAATTAATTTACTTTCTGCAGCCCCGT
>Ga0181591_10004424_pt1 | contig 12210 bp, 13 predicted proteins | sample 071ome_33_FD_133757 | JGI IMG/M metagenome (GOLD analysis project Ga0181591, IMG submission 133757) | Coastal salt marsh microbial communities from the Groves Creek Marsh, Skidaway Island, Georgia - 071412AT metaG (megahit assembly) | ecosystem: Environmental > Aquatic > Marine > Intertidal...
AATCGGGTATCGCCGGTTGGCATGTGAAACTCCATGAGTTCACCATGAGACAATTACAAAAAGCCAGTCATAAAGGGCATGCACAGGCCCAGCAGTTAATATCGAAGTTATTAGCTTATAAAGGTGTGAGTGTTTTAGATAAGCGGGCAGGCGTGGCTTTATTGGCTTCGCAGGCTGAAAAAGGGGATGCCGAGTCTCAGTTCTTATACGCAGAAATGTTGCTAAAATCCGATACGGTTTTAGCAGAACAAACATCAGCAGGTGATTGGTATCTAGCCGCTGCTAAGCAAGGTCATATCATGGCTGCGTTAAGGTTAAGTAAAGCCTACGAACAAGGGCTGTATGGGCTTGAGCAAGATAGCGCTCAGGCAGAGTATTGGTCAAAGCAGTTTATGCAACACAGTAAAAATATGAGTTCAGATTCATGAGTAACCAGACATTTGATGATATTCGTGCCTATCACGATCATGAAGTCAGTGATGTTCTGAGTTCGTTATTAGAAGATGGTGAGTTTTTACAGTTTATCGCTCAGCATCGCTTTCCCTATTTAAGTCGGTTCTTGCCCCGTTGGACTCAGCAAAAAATCCAAGCAGGTTTGAATCGCCACTTTAATGCCATCGACAGCATTCAATCGTGGCAGAATCAATTAGCGCCCCATGTAGAAAAACTGCTCGATAAAACACTGGATGAATTCATCATTAAAGGTGTGGAGCAACTTGATCCAAACAAAACCTATGTGTTTGTGAGTAATCACAGAGACATCGCGATGGATCCATTATTGGTCAATTATGCACTGTTAAAAGCGGGATTCACCACCAGTAAAGTGGCCATTGGAGATAATTTATTGGGTCGCCAATTTGTGGCCAAGCTGATGCGCTTAAATAAAAGTTTTGTGGTTAAGCGCTCGGTGGCGGGTCGTCGTGAAAAGTTACAAGCCGTACAGGAACTTTCTGAGTACATTCATCATTGTATTCAAAGTAAGCAGCATGTTTGGATAGCCCAAAAAGAAGGGCGAGAAAAAGATGGTAACGATGTTACAGATACCGCGGTATTAAAAATGATGCATATGGCCGGTCGTAAACTGGGTTGGGAATTCAAAGAAAGCATGGCCTTTTTAAATATTGTGCCCGTGTCTATCTGTTATGAGTGGGACCCTTGTGACATCGATAAAGCAAAAGAACTCGATGCCCTTGAAAAATATGGCCGTTATGAAAAATCTAAAGATGAAGATTTTCGCAGTATCGTTAAAGGCCTACAGGGTAAAAAAGGTAAGGTGGCATTGCACTTTGGGAAAGCATTAGAGCTTGATAGTAATTTACCAGAGCAATGGAGCGATGCAATTGATCAAACTATCCACAAGAATTATCGCTTGTTCAGTAACAATCAGATTGCTTACGGGCTACTGAAGGGCGAAAAAGTAGGTCATGCCCTAGATGTTGCGAAATGGCAAAGTCGTTTTGAAAATCTGCCAGCCAGTGTTTATCAAAAAGTCATAGAGTACTACGCCAAACCTGTTTCACTTAAGAAAGCGATTGAAAGCCATGATGCCAGATAAAAAAGCACTCCCCTTTGGCTTGGTGACCATCGCTTTAGTAGCGGTTACATGGACATATTCCTGGCTTAATAAAAGCAACTGTACAGATTTAGAGCAAAATATGACTCAGGGGTATTTTTTACGTTGGATGCCGCCACAATTATTATTGGTAACCGCCAACCAGCAATCAATGGTAGTGGAAGCAGATACGAAAGAAGCCGCCTGCGCTTTGATGAAAAAAGAATTAAGAATCGAGTAAGGTGAAGCGTGAACTTACCTGAAACTCAAAGCTTCATAGATGATTATAAGGCAAAGGGCGGTACAGAAGCTCAGGCGCAAGAAGTGTTAAATCACTTACTTGAGTTGGCTGTGATTATGTATCGCAAAGGGGATATTCGTCATATCCAGCAAACCAATAAGTCGGAATTGGTTTGCCAAGTTAAAAAGGGCAGTCGACGGTTAACGTTAGATTAACTATTTAATGCGGACTGTAGCGCGTCTTTTAATGATGCCGGACCAATGGTTTTATCGAATAACGCACACACGCCTGCTTGTTTGACGGCACTTAAGCGGCTGTTGTCTTGTTCACTGGTGACCATCAATATGGGCAGATACGAATACTCAGATTGCTTAAGATGGTTAGCCAGCTCCTCCCCATTCATATGCGGCATGTTGTAGTCACTGATAATGAAATCAACTGCTTGGTTTTTTAAAACCTCAATGGCTTCTAGGCCATTTTCCGCCTCCACGACCTTTTCTATTCCACATGCATTTAATAACTTTAATACATGTCGACGAGCAGTAAGTGAATCATCGACAATCAATCCAACAAGCGAATCAACGTCTATTTCATCTAGATCTATTTGATTCACCTCAATGGTGTCTCTGGCAGCATTCAGGGCGGTGGCAAAGTCACGCTTATCGAAAGGTTTGGGCAGAACGGCTAATACGCCGGCTTGTTTCACCTGATCGAGCATATCAAGGTCGGTTTCACTGGAAACCAACATGAAATTTAAGTCTTGAGTATTATCTTTTTCACGTAGTTGATTTAACAATTCTATGGCGTTCATATCATCTAGATACATGGTACTGATGATGAGATCTGGTTGTTGTGAGCTAGCGACACTGATGGCCTGCTGGCCAGTTGAGCACGTATCGACTTTATCTATGCCGTTTTCGGTGAGGGCATTTACTAAAAATTTACTTTGAGTTGGAGAGGGCTCAATGAGGAGCACCGTGAGATCCTTAATTTCTAATGGCATAATGACCCCGTAATACGTGTTATATTTCCAGTATAGTTGAAGCCTTCTAAAAATCTTTCTACAAGCTAGGGATACTTGAAATTGTTCCTCTAAAGGTTAGGCTTAATCTCGTCCGTTTAAAGGAAAACTTATGTCAGAACACGCTCATCTCACGCGTCAAGCCACTTTAGCAAGTGTGGCGGTGGCTGTGATTCTTATTCTCACAAAAACCTGGGCATATTGGTCTACTGGCTCGGTGAGTCTATTGGGCTCATTACTTGATTCCATGTTAGATGGGGTGACCTCTTTAATTAACTTTATTGCCTTACGATATGCGTTAATTCCCGCCGATGATGACCATAAATTTGGCCATGGCAAGTTAGAATCCATCGCTGCTTTGGCGCAATCAGCCTTTATGGTGGGTTCAGCGGTGGTATTGGTTCTTAACAGCTTTGATGCCATGTTAGATCAACGGCAAATTGCCAATAGCCATTTAGGGGTCGCGGTCAGTGTGTTGGCAATTGTGTTAACTCTAGGGTTAGTGGCATTTCAAAAATATGTGATAGCTAAGTCAAAATCCCTGATTGTTGAAGCGGATTCCTTGCACTACCAAGGAGATCTTCTAATGAATGGTGCGGTACTGATCACCATGGCATTAGTCGGTTTTGGTTGGTACTGGTTAGATGGCGTGATGGCCATTGGCATTGGATTATTCTTGACAGTGAATGCTTGGCATGTGGGTTCTAAAGCCTTTAAAGAACTGATGGATGAGCATTTACCCGAAGTCGAAAAAATAGTGGAAGAACTTGTTAGAAAAGAAAACGGCCCCGAAGGTTGCCACGATGTGCGCTGTCGTCAATCTGGTCCGCAAATGTTTATTCAGTTTCACCTTGAGCTAGATGAAGACTTAGCCCTTTGGAGCGCCCATGAAATCGGCTGTAAGATTGAGCAAAAAATAAAAGAAGCCTATCCTCAAGCGGATATCATCATCCATCATGATCCTGTGAAAGTGGCGGGGTAGTTTTGACGTCACTGCTTGTTTTTATACTACTGGTTATTAATGCGAACGCAGTACAAGCTGCTCCGAGCAAGGCAACGCTGGAGCAGAATGAATCCAGCGTACCTGACGCACGTTACCAGAAACAAGACGATTTTGCAGAGGTCGACGATTATACCAGCATTGAGTTTTTAGATTGGACACAAGAAACCGCATCCAGTTATGTCGAAGGCCTCAATGATGGTGTGGATTCATTCTTTATGGGGGCCTTTTTTGATGATGAAGAGAAAATCGAAGACAGCTCCAGTGGCAGCAATGGCCGAATATTTTTTAGTAGTCGCCGAGAAGACGGGGTAGAGCCGGATTATCGCGGCGGTATTAATTTACGTTTAGTGTTGCCCAATACCCGTGACCGATTCAAATTACTGTTAGAAACCGATGAAGATGAAGACGATAGTAACGAAACCAATGTTTTAAACACCACCGAGAATGTCACCTATTCCACTGCATTACGTGTGGAAGTGGATAGAGGTAAAAATTGGAAAACCAGTTTTGATAATGGTGTGCGCTGGTCAGGAGAACCCGTTTACTTTTCGCGTATTCGTGGGCGCAGGCAAGATTACTTCGATGATTGGCGAACCAAGGTCACTCAAACAGTTTCTTGGCGTACAGATGAGGAGTGGGGGGCGAACTTTCGAGCCAGTGCGTTGCGCCCGCTCGATATTGAGCATCACTTTCGAATGGCATTCGAAGCGGATTATTTATTGAATGATGACTACGCGAATTTAGATTTAGGTTTTTCTCTTTTCCATGAAATCAATGCTCGCTCCGCCTTATTATTAGACCTGACGTTTTTGGGCAGTACAGAAAGTTATTCTAAGGTCGACTCCAGTATTTTAGCACTGAGTTACCGCCGTAAAATTTTTACCCAATATTTGTTTTTAGAAATGGTGCCAGAGGTGGCGTGGCCGAGAGAAAACAGTTACGACGTAACCCCTGCGTTTACCATTTTGCTGGAAATGATATTTGGAGTAGAGCAATAACAGCACCCATTTGAGTGCTGTTATGATCATGTTAACTGGCAAGATGAGGAGCCAATTAGGCGCCCTCATTTGCGCTGAACATACCATCAAATAATATGGTAGAAAGGTAGCGCTCACCGCTGTCAGGTAAAATCACCACAATAGTTTTATCTTTAAATTCATCTTGCTCGGCAATTTGTAACGCTGCTGCAACCGCGGCACCACCTGAAATGCCCGCAAGAATTCCTTCTTCTGACATTAATTTCTGCGCCGTCTCTATGGCCAGCTCATTGCTAATGGCTTTGGTTTGATCAATCATGGCAAGGTCTAAATTACCGGGGATGAAGTTAGCACCAATACCTTGAATTTTATGCGGGGCAGGGGATATTTCCTCACCCTTCAATGTTTGAGCAATAATCGCAGAAGCCTCAGGTTCTACAGCAACCGATGTAATGGCCTTCCCTTGAGTGTTTTTTATGTAACGGGAAATACCACTGATGGTGCCACCGGTACCAACACCGGCTACTAAAACGTCAATGCTGCCATCGGTATCGTTCCAGATTTCTGGGCCTGTGGTTTGTTCATGAATCGCTGGGTTAGCAGGGTTTTGAAACTGTTGAGGCATAAAGCGTGTTTCTGGGGATTCGTCCACTAGCGCTTGTGCTTTTTCAACAGCACCTCTCATACCCTTTGGCCCTTCGGTTAAAACAATGTTGGCACCTAAGGCTTTCATTACTTTGCGACGCTCAATGCTCATGGTTTCTGGCATCGTTAAGGTCACCTTGTAACCACGAGCTGCACCTACAAATGCCAGTGCGATGCCGGTATTACCACTTGTAGGTTCGACGATTTCCATACCAGGTTTTAGTAGGCCGTCTTTTTCCGCTTGCCATATCATGTTGGCACCAATGCGACATTTCACTGAGTTAGCAGGATTACGGCTCTCAATTTTTAATAGCACATTGGCTTTGGTCAATTTTTGCAAACGTACTAATGGTGTGTTGCCAATGGATAAACTGATATCGTCGTAAACGTTCATAATGCCTCCGAGTAATGCGTTGTTATTTTAATGGCTGGTGTGGCTGGCCATTAAGCAGTGTTTTGATAAGTTGATCTTTTTCTAACCACAGCTGATGAATCCAGTTTTGAAATTCGTTGCGAAATTCTGGGTCGTTGGCGTAGTCACTATTTGAAAAATGCTCTGGTATGGGTGTCTTTTCGATTCGCACCGTAATCGCATCCACTTTGCCTAATAAAAAGTCCATAAAACTAGGAATACCATTGGGGTAAACAATGGTCACATTCAATAGGCAATCAAATTTATCTCCCATGGCGTTGATGGCAAATGCAATACCGCCTGCTTTAGGTTTGAGTAAGTACTCGTAGGGGGATTGCTGTTTTTTATGTTTAGCGTCTGTAAAGCGAGTACCTTCTAAAAAGTTCATCACACTGGTGGGCATTTGTTGAAATTTTTCGCAGGCTTTGCGTGTGGTCTCTAAATCTTTGCCTTTCATTTCTGGGTGTTTTTCTAAATATTCTTTACTGAAACGTTTCATAAAAGGAAAGTCCAGCGCCCACCAACATAAGCCCATGACCGGCACTTTGATGAGTTCTTGCTTTAAAAAGAATTTTAAAAAAGGAATTCTACGATTGAATATGTGCTGCAAGACAAGAATATCCACCCAAGACTGATGATTGGCGTTCACTAAATACCAGCCTTTGTATTCAAGTTGATCTAAACCTTGTACATCCCACTGGGTGTTTTGGGTGAGGGTCATCCAAGCAGAATTACCCATAATCCAAGCTTCAGCGATTTTGGTCAGCAAAGGGTTAAACCATAAGCGAATGCGTTCAATCGGTATGATGATTTTAATCAAGGCAAAAATCAGCAGTAAACTACACCAGATTACGATGTTCAGCAGCAGTAAACAGCCTGCAATCAAACCGACAATGGGGCTAGGTAAGAAATTTAACATGTGAGACTCAGTATTATTTTTGCGACATAGTATACGTAATACCAGCCTCAAGGAAACTCCGAATAAATGAGAATCACTTTAAGTAGGAGAGGCTGGTATTAGAGAGGGTTGGTTAATCTGTGATGCCTTGCGTTGCTTGAATCGCAGTTAGGGCAATGGTGTAAACAATGTCTTCAACCAATGCCCCACGAGAGAGATCATTAACTGGTTTAGCAAGACCTTGTAGCATGGGGCCAATGCTTACCACGTTAGCACTGCGTTGTACTGCTTTGTATGTGGTGTTGCCTGTGTTCAAGTCTGGGAAAATTAACACATTGGCTTGGCCGGCGACCTTACTATTAGGTGCTTTTGATGCTGCCACATTGATCGTGGTCGCTGCATCGTATTGCAATGGACCATCAATGATTAAATTAGGCTGTTTTGCTTGTGCTTGCTCTGTGGCAGATCTAACTTTTTCTACATCAACCCCTGTACCTGATGTGCCGGTGCTGTAGCTGATCATAGCGACTTTAGGTTCTATACCAAACGCCTGAGCACTGTGTGCACTTTGCAAAGCGATGTCTGCCAGTTCCTCAGCGCTAGGGTCAGGGTTAACCGCGCAATCTCCGTAAACCATCACTTGCTCTGGTAGTAACATGAAAAACACTGACGAGACCAGCTTGGCATTTGGGGCGGTTTTAATCAGTTGCAGAGCAGGGCGTATGGTATTGGCGGTGGTGTGAACTGCGCCGCTGACCAAGCCGTCCACTTCATCAAGTGCCAGCATCATGGTGCCAAGCACCACAGTGTCTTCTAGCTGAGCCTCGGCCATCGGCGGAGAAAGCTGTTTGTGTTTTCTCAGCTCAACCATGGGAGCAATGTATTGGTTACGAATCTCATCTGGATCTAAAATGACCAAGCCTTGAGGAATTTGGATGCCTAAACTGTCCGCTTGCTGTTGGATAATTTCACGCTTACCCAGCAAAATACAGTTTGCAATACCTCGCTCTTGGCAAATGACTGCAGCTTGAATTGTTCTGGGTTCTTCACCTTCTGGCAAAACAATGCGTTTATTGGCCGCTTGTGCCATTTGGACCAATTGGAAGCGAAACGCAGCAGGGCTCATACGCGTTTTTAGGTCGATTTGGAGTCGCTCTTTTAAGCGTTGGCCGTCAATATGTGCTGCCATATGGTTCATAATGGCCTCAACCCGCTCGGGATCATTGGCCTTCACGCCGTCAGCCATGTGCGATAATTGAGAGGCGGTTTGAAAGGTATCGGTTTCAACACACAGGATGGGTAGCTTTGATAAAGAGGGTTTCACCAAATCCATGACTCGGCTGTCAGGTTTGATTCCGCTGGTGAGCAATAATCCTGAGAGCGGTACACCGTTATGAGATGCCATGGCGCTGGCCAATATAATATCGGCCCTATCCCCTGGGGTAACCACAAGCGTCCCAGGCAATAAATCATTTACCATATTAGGCATGGTGCGAGCGCATAAACTGATGCGTTGAACACGAGATGTTTCTAACCCTTGATCGTTGAGAACAAGGGCATTGAGGTGTTCAGCGATATCCGACGTACGAGCAGCAATTAAGGTTTCATCCCAAGGGATTAATCCCAATAGTTTAAATTGTTCGGTTTCTAGCGAACGAAATTCATCATGATCTAACAGTTGCTGCTTGGTATCCATGTTCAAATGTAAATGCGCACTCAAAGCCGATTGGTGTTTTTGTGGCGCGTTGATTTTATTTAGAATACACCCTAAAAGATTTGGATTTTTATCACCGCCGAACAGTCCTTTTGCAATATTGAGGTGCTCTTTGAAGGCTGAAAGGGATCGATTTTGCGGAGCGCTAACCAAAATCACTTCTGCATCTAATGTTTTCGCCATCTCAACATTGAGTTTAGCGGTAAAGGGTTCTGAACGGTCAGGTTCAATGCCTTCGATGATCACCACATCGACGTCTTGACGCACCTTGCGGTGCATGCCAATGACTTCTTCCATTAGGCGATCTTGTTGGCCTGCGCTTATCATTTTTTGTGCGCTGGATAATGAAATCGCTTTTGGTGGTTGGATGCCGCTGGCAAGCGTAATCAAGTCGATAGCACGATGTTGCTCGTCTTCGATACTACGAGCAATGGGTTTACAGGTGCCCACCTTCAAACCTAATTGATCGAAAGCACGAATGAGTCCCATGGTGATAGAGGTCAGCCCTGTACTCATCTCAGTCGGTGCGATAAAAAACGTATGTTGCGGCATGTTCATCCTTTGATTCAGCAAATTTAGGCTGGGATCAGTGATTGAGTATCCTGAGCGATCATTAACTCTTCATTGGTGGCGACCACCATCGCAAGGGTACTATCTTGTGACGTTATGCGTCCAATAGGATCGCCGTTGGATTGATTCAGTTGGCCATCCAGTTCAAAGCCAAGCAGAGCAAGGTGCTCTAATACCAAAGAGCGTGTGAGGCGATCGTTTTCTCCAATGCCTCCTGTGAAGACTAACGCATCGATTCTAGGTAGCGAAACCGCAAGGGCACCTAAGTAGCGTGCAATTTTAAATGCGAAAACTTCAATGGCCATATTGGCGCGAACATCACCTTGCTCGGCCGCTTGTTGAATTTCACGCATGTCATTGCTTATCCCTGACAGCCCAAGCAAGCCGCTTTGTTTGTTCAAGATAGTCATGACATCACTCATGGAAATATTCAGTCGCTCTGCTAAAAATGGAAAGAGGCCAGGATCAATATCACCACTGCGTGTTCCCATTGCCAAACCTTCAAGAGGTGTGAGTCCCATTGAGGTATCCACACTTTCACCATTTTTGATGGCGCATGCACTGCAACCATTACCTAAATGAGCAATTAAAAAATGGCTTTCATTTAGCGGCTTATTTAATCGGCGTGCGGCTTCTTGGCTGACGAAACGATAACTGGTGCCATGGAAACCATATCGACGCACACCTTGTTGTTGATAGAGTTCGTAGGGCAGAGCATATAAAAATGCGGTTTCGGGTATGGATTGATGAAAAGCGGTATCAAAAACCGCCACCTGAGGTAGATCGGGCACTATTTTTAACAGAATTCGAATGCCTAAGACGTTCACCGGGTTATGTAGCGGGGCTAGGTGACTTAATTTTTCCAGCTCCGCTAAATTGGCTTCATCAATCATTTGTGATTGGCTAAAGGTTTCTCCGCCATGAACCACTCGGTGACCAACACCACAAAGGGTGTTGAATACATCATGATCTTTTAATTTTTGAATGACGGCAGCAATCGCATCTTCATGATCGCCTTTATTGAGCTTGATGAGCTGTTTGTTCGATTCAAATTCATAGCTAAGACTTGCTTGGTCTGATCCCAATCGTTCCGCTAAGCCTTGCGCAATGCACTGGGAGTTTTGAGGGTGAATCACCGCAAATTTGAGTGAGGAGCTTCCGCAGTTCAACACGAGAATGTTAGACGCTGGCATGGCTGTAAGGAGTTCCTATTGGTATTAGGAAGCCTGCTGCATATGTAAAGGCGCACGAATAGAAGCGGGTAGACCTTGTTCGATGGCTTTCAACACAGTGATGGCTTCACGATATGGTTGCTTATCAGGTCGTTCTAATACAAATCGTACTTGAGTTTGATAGTGAGGGCCACAGCGTTCACAGTTTTGCACGCGGGCGCTCACTTCTCTTATGGAATGAGTGCCCTGAGCAATGTTGATTAAGATAAGTTGTTCAGCTTTCAATTTACAGCGACTGTTGAATGTTAAATTGAAACGATTGAATTTAATGATTTGTGCGGTAATCGCTTTCTTTGGGCGACCCAACCAACTCAACGTGTTGATGCTAAGCTCCATAATGTCGCCTCTTATATGCTGTGTTTATTGATTAATTTTAGCGTATCTATCGCAATAAGTGAGGTTTAACCGCCACTTTGTTTCACAGTATGGCCCAATTCTTCTAGATACTTCACACTTTGTTCAGCTAAATCACCTTGAAGCTCGATGGTCCAGTTTTTAACCGCGCCACCACAGCCGAAACGTTTTTTGACCTTTTTGCATAAATCACTCAGGGCTTTTTTATCCCCTTCAAGACCTGAGATCACAGTAACGGTTTTACCTGCGCGTCCTTTCTTTTCTCGTTGAACACGAACAATGCCATCCCCCTCAGGTGCTTGCCCTTTTTTACAGCAACATTGATCTACTGGCTGCTCGCATTCTGGGCAAAGTCGGCCGGTTTCTGTGGAGTAAACGAGTGACATGATGACCCCTTGCTTAAAAAGTGTTCAATTTGGTGGCGGATATTGTAGACCCTTTAAAGAAACTTGGTAAGTAATTCATTTTCTTAGATTTTTTTATTATTAGGTAAAGAGCATCGTATAAAAAGTAAGGGCTTTTCGGTACAGTAGCTTCCAAATAAAAACACGTCTATTCACTGTTTCACATCTCATATAGGGTCATGCATGGATTTGCTTAGCAATCAAAAGGAAGTCGATTTTTGCGTCTACCTAGAGATGGGTGACGCATCAGACGCCCAACCCATTGAGCAGTGGTTGAAAGATTGTGCAGACATGTCACAAGTCTACACAGCAGAACAATCCCATTTGCAAATTTGGGATTGGCCAGCCTTTGAATACCACAAGCAGCTTGGTGAGCCTTTACCCAAAGATCTCGTGGTGATTGAAAAGCAGTACCATACTTCAAAAGAACAATCCGTGCTGATGCAGGGTGCTCAATTTTTCACCTACCCAGAGGAAGTTGAACTACTGCTTTTACGACTTTCACAGCACATACAAAGGGTGAGCTATCTGCGAGCGCTAGAAGGATTGTCTGTATCTGATGCCTTAACCGGATTGTTTAACCGTCGTAAATTCGATCAAGATTTAGACAAAACATGGCGCCAAGGAAAACGCCAACAAACACCGTGCAGTTTGTTGCTGGTGGATGTGGATTATTTTAAACGGTTTAATGATACCTATGGTCATTTAGCCGGAGATCAGTGTCTGCGTGAATTAGCAACGGTGTTTTCGGCCTGTGCGGTCAGACCCCATGATGTGGTGGCGCGTATTGGCGGTGAAGAGTTTGCGGTTATCTTACCGGATACACCGCTGCAAGGTGCCCAATTTGTTGCTCAACAAATTCTTCAGGCGGTGACGGATAAAAACATTCTCAACGAAGAAGCGCCTTTGGGACGAATTTCTGTGAGCATTGGTATTTCATGTATTCAACCCGGTGAAATGAACAAGTTAAGTCAGTGGCAGCAGGCGGCTGATGATGCCTTGTATCAAGCTAAGGCGAATGGCCGTAATCAACTTCAGTTTAATGCACACACACAGGTTTTGGCTGAGGCTGAAATTTTCTAGTATTCTCAGACCAGTTATCGGTTGAACACTTTAGTTGCTTGGCTTAATAGTGGGTGCAAGCTGGCTTCGGTGCGTGTTCTCAATACGGTGGATTTTAATAAATG
>Ga0181591_10004437_pt1 | contig 12185 bp, 10 predicted proteins | sample 071ome_33_FD_133757 | JGI IMG/M metagenome (GOLD analysis project Ga0181591, IMG submission 133757) | Coastal salt marsh microbial communities from the Groves Creek Marsh, Skidaway Island, Georgia - 071412AT metaG (megahit assembly) | ecosystem: Environmental > Aquatic > Marine > Intertidal...
CCTCCTATAGCAATGTTTGCTAATGCAGCTTCCAACGCAGTCATTGATCCATCACCCCAACCAGTAGAATTGCTGTCTTTTATGCCACCTGGAATTGATAGTATTGCTGTTCCTATGGTTCTGTCTTTTGGGGCACTTCTTTGCCCTGTTCCAAAACTACCAGATTGAGTTAGAGGTTTTGGTGAAAACTCAAGCATATCAAATTTAATTACATCTTGAGTTGTTTGTGCAATATCGAGTGGATATCTTAAAGGTGCAGTTTGTCCAGGGATAGATTGATTTGATCCTCCCAGTAATTCTTTAACATCGACTGGTTCCGCCGCAGTTGATGAGGTTCCATCTCCTTCTTCACCACCACCATCTCCAGCTTCACCAGAATTACTTGCATTTGGATCTTGTTTTGCTTCAGTTTGTATGGTTTCTCCTGTTTTTAGGTTTGTTTTAGGATCAACAACTCCTGGTAGTTTTGCTGTTGTTGCAAGATGTGTTCTAGTTTCCTCCGGGGAGTGCTTATTAATAATATTAGCTCTATCGTTGTTTAAAGTTTTTGTATGATCTTTTACAAAAATTTTCTGTATTTGATCTTTTGATAGTCTAGTCCCATTCGAGTTATTATACTTTCGTACAAATGCATCCGTTATAGTCCAATTATTACCGCTTGTACCTGCTGTAGCAATAATAGTTCTTCCGAAAATACCTTCATCCCCATACAAATTTGCTGCACCAGTATCAGTATTGACTTCCAATCTAGTTGGAACTCCAGCTACAGATCTTGAAGACGCTTTGATATTATCCTGCGTAGTTCCGTGTGACATCAGATGGATGGTTTTTATTTATTTAGGATGAACTTTCCATATTGAATTGACAATAAATCATCAAGTTCATCTTTTTCTACGATATAAACTTGACCAGCAAGTTCTTCCCATGTGTAATTTTTATATTGTCTCCAATGGAAGTTGAGTCCACGAAATCCCCAATTGAATACTTCAGTTACGGCAACTAATGGGTGTTGATCATAGGTAATTCCTGGAGTTTTTGCATTATACACAAAAGTACATAGGGTTCCAGCATCGGGGATCGGAGTTACTGTATCATTTAGAGCTTCCATAATCATAAGCATTTGCTCTTCTTGATCCATGGTTGGACCATTTAATGAATCTATTATGGGTTCGATACGATTCATTTGATTCCTAGTTCGTCTTCGGTGATTATTTTAAATTTGATTCTACGATCTTCACAAAATTCAACTGCTGCTTTCCACTTCGCCTGATTGACAGCATAAGTTTTGCATTCATAAAGATATGATTTTGTTTTTCTTTTTGGTGTTTTTGGTGGTTGAGTTTGTCTTTTTGGTTTCACCTCAATGATATAAGTTTTTATTTGGCCAGCACTTTCTTTAACTTTAATGATAAAGTCTGGAAAGTATCTATGAACTCTATTATCAACTGGAGAAATGTATGGGATATAAAATTCTTCACTCCCCCATTCTAAAATATTTTCATTCAAATCACACCATCGACAGAACTTTCTTTCCCAACTACTTCTACAAATAATATTTGTCGGATCTCCTTTATATTTTTTGGGAAATGATGGATGATACTTACTCTTATTACTTTCTGCCATACATAATATATAAGGTTAAAAACTATTTATAGATGCCTACTCCAAAGTCAGTTTCTGACATAAAATCAAAATTACTTAGACCATCTTTAACATCTCACTTTGAAGTGAGTATTGGCATACCTCCATTTTTATCTGGGTCTTTAGATGTATACTCCCAAGAAAGACTACATTTACAATGTTCTGAGACATCTTTACCTGGATCCAGATTGACAACATTTGAAATTAATAACGACCATCATGGTGTTACAGAAAGACATGCATATAGGAGAATGTTTGATGATAGAATTGACTTAAGTTTTTATGTTGATGCTGATAATTATGGACCAATAAGATTTTTTGAAACTTGGATGAGAGGTATTGTTGATGAAGATGATTTAGTAGAATCCAGTAATACGAGTTCTGATTCAAGAAATTATTTTTATCGAGCTAGATATCCAGATGGACCAGATGGATATTGTACAGATGGATTAGAAATTACAAAGTTTGAACGAGATTATAAAAGTAATTTTTTAACTTATAAATTTATCAAGGCATACCCATTTAGCATTAACTCCATGCCGATTTCATATGATGGTTCTAATCTTTTAAAATGTACCGTTGGGTTTAGTTACATTCGTTATGTTACTGATAAAGTTATACGTCCTAGAAGTGAATCGCAATCAGGAACTGCAAACACAACACCTATACAGCAAGCTCAGTTTAACGCAAGTAACTTGACTCTTCCTGGTCTTGACGGTGCTGGTGCTTTGACTTCTGGAACCAGCATTCCCCTTACAACAGGTGGCGTTCCAAAATCGGTTGCGAATTCTTCAGGAAACAGCGTCACTCTTTCTTCTGGAACTAGCATCCCTCTCTCAGGACAAAATTAACCAGAAGACAGCAGGGATTGGACTAAATAATCACACCTGAAATATCTATAGGACATCATGCCTTTACCAAAGATTGCTACGCCAAAGTATGAACTTGAGTTGCCATCCACAGGAGAAACAATTCAATTTAGACCCTTTCTTGTAAAAGAGGAAAAACTTCTTGTAATTGCATTAGAGAGTGAAGATAATAAACAAATTACCACAGCAATTAAAACTGTAATTAAAAATTGTATTTTAACTAAAGGAGTTAAAGTAGAATCTCTTCCTACTTTTGACATCGAGTATCTTTTCCTGAACATTCGAGGGAAATCTGTTGGAGAAGAGATTGAGGTTAATATTATTTGCCCCGATGATGAAGAAACTCAAGTTTCAGTAAATATTAACCTTGATGATATTAAGGTTGAAAAGTCTGAAGATCACACCAATAAAGTCAGACTCGATGATACTATCATGATGCAGATGAAGTATCCATCTTTAGAACAATTTATTAAAAATAATTTTAACTTTGAAGATAAGAATGCAATGGATCAATCTTTTGAGTTGATTGGATCTTGCATTGATACAATCTTTACTGAGGATGAAGCTTGGTCAGCTGCAGATTGTACAAAGAAAGAAATTATAGAATTTCTTGAGTCTATGAATTCTTCTCAATTTAAAAAGATTGAAGAATTTTTTACAACCATGCCAAAACTTTCTCATACTGTAAAGGTTAAAAACCCAAATACAAAAGTCGAGAGTGAAGTTGTACTTGAGGGACTTGCGAGTTTTTTCGCATAGCCCTCGTCCATATGAGTTTAGAGGGTTACTATAAATTAAATTTTGCCTTAATGCAGTACCATAAATATTCATTAACGGAGATTGAAAATTTAATCCCCTGGGAGAGAGACATTTATGTAGCGTTGTTAGAGCAACATCTTGAAGAAGAAAAGTTAAAACAGCAGCAGGCATCTAATGGATCTAGATGAACTTCTTAAATCGATAAGGGAAGAAGGTGAACCCAAGGGGGGAAAAATTGTTTCAGCTAAAAAGTTTTTAGGTGAAGATAGATATGACAAATATTATCAAGAACTTCTTAGTGAAGGTAGGTTAGGAGGTGATAATTTATCACCTCAAGAAAGGAAAGAAGGTGTAAAAGCATATAGAAAAGGAAAGATAAATTTTAAAAATTTTGTAGAAAAAGTTATATCACAGAAAAATCAAGTCAATGTAGGAGGATCTAGTACAAGATCTATTGGATCTGGTGGAGGAGCACTTGTAGTAAGAAAATCTCAGATACAAACTAGTAATTTTGTATCAAGACAAGAGCAGTCAGAGCAAAATTTAGATGAGATCTTAAAGGGAATAGATTCTATTCTGAACACTCTTAAAGAAGAAGAGAAAGTAAAAAAGAAAGAATCTGATAGATCTAGGAGAGTATCTGAACAAAAAACTAGAGAAATAAAAGAAAAAAATCTAGAAAAAAATGTTTTCGGAGACTTATTTACTTCTGCTAAAAAAATATTAAAACCAGTAAAAAGTATATTCCAAAAACTTTTTGAATTTATTGGAACAGTTTTACTTGGAAGAATTTTATATAAACTTGTCGATTGGATGAGTGATAAAGAAAATCAAAAGAAACTCGATGCGATTGGTAATTTCTTAGGTAAAACTTGGCCTGCACTCCTTGCAGCATATCTAATATTTGGTAATGGTCTTGGAAGATTTGTAACGAGAATGATTGGAATGACTTTAAGGTTTATTCCAAAAATTGTAATGGCAATCGCAAGACTTGCTGCTGCTCATCCATTAGCAGCTGCTGCTCTTATCGGTGCTGGTGCGTTTGCTGCTGGTGCTATAATTCCTAAACTAATGCCAGAAACGGTTGATGAAGAAGAAAGAAAAACAGAAGCAGCGCCTGGATCTAAAGAAGAAAAAATTCAAAAACTTAAAGAACAAAAAGAAAATTTAAACTTCCTCCAAAAAATGCAGGGAGTTGGTGCCGAAATAGATGAACAAATATACAGATTAGAAACTGGAAAAACTAAGGGATATTCTGGTGGTGGATTTGTTGAGGGATTGACAGGATTTTCTGGGGGCGGCAGAGCAATGGGAACAGACACCATTCCTGCTATGCTCACTCCTGGAGAGTTTGTAATGAGTAAAGGTGCAGTTGATATGTTTGGGGCAAATACTTTTGCGTCAATGAATGCTGCGGGTGGCGGAACAAATAGGCCAAAATCATTTGGCGGTAGAATGTATGCTGCGAGTGGTGGATCAACAAGACAACAGGCTAGACATGGGGGTAAACCTGAAGAAAATAGACAACCAAATGAAAAACAACCATCGTCGCCAGTGGCAGCTGCTAGTGCCACCTCAACTCCATCTAGAGGTGGTATATCAAAGAATGCAAAAGCACTTTTAAATACTATTAGGTGGGCAGAAGGAACATTAAAACCTGGAGGTTATAATACTTGGTTTGGTGGAAGAGCTGATATGGATCTTACCAAAATGACTATTAACCAAGTTGTTGCCGAACAGAAAAAAAGATTAGCATCTGGACAAGCAACTTATGGTAGATATACCTCTGCTGCAGTTGGGGCATATCAAATGATGAAACCAGAAGCATTTGCTACTAGAGCTGGATTAAACCCCGCAAAAGATAAGTTCACTCCTGAAAATCAGGACAAGATGGCAATCGTTGGTTACATGCAAGGTCAAGCTGGAATGTCTAGAGCAGAAATTGATGCCCCAATTAGTAAAGGACAGATTGCAAAAATGGCTCCAGTATGGGCATCTCTTCCTATGTTAAATGGACGAAGTAGATATGGACAACCAGTGAAACGGTACGCAGATTTAGTTAAAATTTATAATAAAAATTTGCAAGGATTGGATCCAAATTCATATAGTTCCTCAACATCAGTTGCATCTGCTTCTGGTGGCGGAGGCGGTGGCGGCGGCGGTGGATCCGTTGAAGAACCCGCAAAAGTAGATTGGTCTAGTGTCAAAGGATTAGGTACAGGTGCTCTTGCTGCTGTTTCAGGAACTAATATGGGAGTCGCATCAGGAACTCCTGCTGTTCTTGGTAAAAATGGAACTAAATTGAAACTTCCTTCTCCTCCACCATCTGTTAGATCTCCTGGTATGTCTTCAATATCTCAAGGAGGAGATGGAACCTCATCAACTCCTGCAAATTCTACGTCTAGTATTCCTCCAATACCAATGCCTCAACCCTCAGCAAGTAAGGCAAAAATCTTAGGTGTATCGGTAAGTTGAGGATTAGAAAATGGCAATAATTAAATCTCAAAAGTTTTTACCACAATCAAGATCTTCAGCACTGGCAGTTAAAACTAGTAATATTTCTACTGCATCTTTCGCTTCATCAAATAAATTTGCTGGCGGCACTGATAAAAAAATATTTGTATTGAAAACAAAAATAATTGAGGTTGACAAGATATTAAAAGGAACTCTTGCCTCAGAGAAAAGAGCAATTGATCAAAAAAAGAAAGAAGAGTCTCTGAATAAGCGCAAAGAAAGAGAAAGTTCCTTGGAAGCAAAACCAAAGGGGAAGGAAAGAAAAGGAGATAAACTAAAGATCCCTAAGCCAAGTTTCTTTGATAGAATAAAAGACTTTTTTAAAAATATAATAGCAGGATATATTCTCACTAAGTTAGTTGATTTTGCGGGAATGATTGAACCATTTCTTCCTGCAATTGGAAAAGCATTTGATTGGACGGTTGATTTTGTTATTGGTTTTGTTGATGGTTTGGGTACATTTCTTGCTTGGGGTCAAGATGCTGCGGATTCAACGAAAGAATATCTTAAGAATACTTTTGGCGAAGATGCAGTAGATAGGTTTAATCAACTTGGAGATAAATTATTTGATCTTTTCAATGCTATTATTATAGTTGGATCTCTTTCTGCTTCCTTAAAAGATCCTAAAAAACCTAGAACAACTCCATCACAAAAACCAGCAGCAAAACCTTCTACAAGGACTCCTGGAGGGGGAGGAAGTCCAACAGGACCAAGAGGTGCTGCAAGAAAAATACAAATAAAACATGGTCATGCTGCAAGAGGAATTTTCCAGAGCACATATGATGATGCAATTTCTAAGGGCAAAACTCCTGCTCAAGCATTGCGAAGAGCAAATGCTTCTGTAAATAAGGCTCTTAAGGCTGGTAATATAGTTTCTAAACCTCAAACGGGCACTCTTGCGGGAGGAGGAAATACTAAACCAGGTTCGATTCTGGGTAAAGGTGCAAATAGGGCAGGTGGAAGACTTGGATTAAAACTCTTTGGCAAAGCAGGTGTCAAGATGGCAAAGAGTGTTTTTGGTAGGATTCCTATTATGGGTCCACTTATTGTTGCAGTTGCTTCACTGCTTGGTGGTGAACCAATAGGTCAGGCAGTGTTTAAAGGTGTTGGTGCAGCACTAGGAGGACTGCTTGGATCGTTTATACCTATTCCAATTATTGGAACTATACTGGGAGAAACATTAGGAACCTTTGTCGGAGATCTTCTCTATTCTTTAATTATGGGCGGTGGACCAGAAGAAGCTGGTCAGAAATTTATGTCCGCATTTAAATCTGCGATTGAAATTGGATCAGTAATAGTTAATTTCTTTAAAGAAGGATTTGGTAGATTTTTTAATAACTTCCCGACTGTTGAGGTTTCCGATATGGCTTGGGGAGCATTACAAAGAGGTCTTGCATTTGTATTCCCATTCCTTGATCAAGATAAAAATGGAAAGGTTGAGAAAATGCCCAACATTGGAATGTTTTTTAATCCAGTTAGTCAATTAACACAGTTAATTCCACATGCAGCAAAGTCATTTCTTCCTGATCTTTTTGGAAATAAAGCATCAATTACTGGTGGAAATAAGAAAGTAACTGCACCTCCAGGATCTAGTGGAGGTGGTGGAGGTGGAACAGAACCTAGCGTACAAGCACCAGGAGATGTTCCTGCTCAGGGTAATGCATCTGGTGCAATTAGAAATAAAAATGGCAAAGCAATTTACTTACACTGGACAGCAGGCAACTATAATAGTATTGGTGGACCTTATCACACCGTGTTCACTGGTGATGGCACCATGCATAGGAAAACTGAATACGATCAAAGTACTGGTGGACATACTTATAATAGAAATTATAATGCAGTTGGTTTGTCTTTAGCAGCTAATCCTGACATTGGTCAGTGGCCAACAGAGAAACAAAAAGTTTCAATGGCAAAAGAGGCAGCAAGAATTGCCAAGGCATGGGGATGGAGTGCCAGTGATATTGGTATAAAAAAAGTGATGACACATGGTGAAGCAGGATCTAACCTGGATGGAGTTAATGCTCATACAAATTATGGATTATTTGGTAGAGGTGATAGTCGTGTGCAACCAGGTAAAGAAAAACTAGCAACAGGAAGAGTTGCGAAATTTGAACGTTGGGACTTAGACATCATGAAACCTGGTGCGACTTATGGTAGTGGTGGTGATGAGATGCGTAAAAGAATTAAAGGATTTATGAGAATGGGTGGACCTACTAGAGGAAAGGGTCTGTATATGATGGCAGAAGAAGGTAAGGAATTTGTCATTGATGCAGATTCTACAGCAGCTCTTGAGGGAGCATTCCCTGGATTCCTTAATGCTCTCAATAAGGCAGACGGAAGAGAAGCATTAGAAGTATTGAAATCTTATGCTGAGTATGAATCTAATTCATCACAGGTAATTATTGTTGAAAAGGTTAAAGAAGTTGTAGGAAATAACAACTACTCACAAAAGTCATCAATGATTCCTATTTTTAATGCATCAAGGAATGATGATCCTTTTGAGTTTCTTGCATATCAAGGTTAAATATAATTAAGAGGTATAATAAAATGTCAGAAAGCATACAATCTAGACAAACAGTTCCAGCTTCTATAGAATCTATTTCTATAACTTCAAATGATGATTCTAATAGTGCAAATCTTGCTACGGGAATTGTAAGTCTTTTATATTACGAAAGCATCTTACATGATACTGTTAATGCTGTTGTAACTTACGCTGATACTGGAGATTCTGTTAATCGGAAATCTGTTTTAGAAGGACTTCCGATTGTAGGTACGGAAAAAATTTCATTAAAATTTTCTGACAACAATGATAATATAATAGAATTTGGAGACAAGAGTAATAATCCACTATACGTAAATAAGGTGACTCCCATATCAGAAGACACCAGAAAATCTATGGTAAGATTAGATTTAACATCTAAAGAATTTATTTTAAATGATAAGATAAGAGTATCCGAAAGATTTGATGGAAAAATTTCTAATTCTGTGAGAAAGTTATTAACTGATAGTAAATATCTTGGTACTCAAAAAAATGTTGATATTGAAGAGACATCCAATAACTTTAACTTTATTGGAGATAATAAAAAACCACTCTATACAATAAACTGGTTGTCTAGAAAAGGAATATCTGCAAAAAATCAAAAGAAAGGAGATAGTGCTGGTTACTTTTTGTTTGAAACTTCCGAGGGATATAAATTTAAATCTATTGATGGATTGCTCGGACAAGAAAAAAAGAAGTCAATTATTTTCAACCAAACTAAAGATTTGCCTGCAGGATATGATATAAAAGCTCTTGAGTATAGTCACGATAATAAAGTTGATGCTCAAGAAAAAATGAAGATGGGAGCCTTCTCCACAAGAACAATTCTTTTCGATCCTTTTACCTGCTATTATGAAGTTCTAACTCCAAACTCACAAGAAAGAGAACAATCTCTTACTCTTGCTGGTAAATCTCTACCAAAACTTAATCCAGAATTTAATCGAAAGGGAAATAATAAAGAATTTTCTAGAACTTCTTATTTTGTTTTAGATAAAGGTACTATTCCTTCTGGGAGCACTCAACAACAAATACAAAAGTCAAAAGATGAAAACTTTGAATACAAAGACATTGTAAATCAAGCGAATATGCGTTATAATCAGTTCTTCTCATCTCAAGCAACTGTAACTCTTCCTGGGGATTTTTCTCTACATGCAGGAGATGCAGTGTTTCTGGATGTACCAGAACTTGATACTGAGGGGTCTGATGAGGTTAGTAGGGAAACTGGCGGTCTATATATTATAATAGATCTATGTCACTATATTACCCCAAGGGAAACTTATACCAAGTTAAACTTAATGCGAGATTCTTTTGGTAGAATCGGAAACCATACATCTAATAACAGAGAACTATGACTGATAGAAGCATTCAACAACACATTAACGACGACAAAGATATGCTGGAGAATGGAACACTCTCTCCACAGATGCGTCGTCATGTAGCAGACGAACTGGATCACCTTGAACAGTATCAAGCAAATCATCCAGACGAAGATCATGATCCCACTGCATTTGAAATGTACTGTGATGAAAACCCAGATGCAAATGAGTGTAGAATCTACGAGGATTAATAATTAATGGAAGGAGGATCTTTATTTAATCCTGGTTTTTTAGGAGGCAGTTTCTTATGGTGGATTGGTCAGATTGCTGACGATTCTACCTGGAGAGACAATATGCTCTCAGGTAAACATGAAGATTCAAACAGTATTCCTGGTTGGGGTAGAAGATATAAAGTAAGGATCATGGGATTACATGATCAGGGTGAGGGTGAGATCCCATCTGATCAACTTCCATGGGCAAATATAATGTATCCCATTACTGCTGGTGGAGGGCAAACAAATTCAGGACAAACATCAAATCTCCGTCAGGGGATGATGGTGTTTGGATTTTTCTTAGATGGGCAAGACCAGCAAGTTCCCGTAATTATGGGAGTGCTTGGAAATAATTCACAAACTCCACTTGCAACTAAGATCGGTGATGATAGAGTTAGTAATACCAGACCAGGATCTCTAGCAACAAGCGGTTTTGCTTCTGGAAGTACACCAAAAACAGGGTCTGCAAAAGAAAAAGTTCCCGATGAAGGTCTTGTAGTAACAAAACCAAAACAACCAGAACAATCTAAAGAATGTGCCACTGTTCCAGCTGGCGTTAAAGTAAATGCTTTTGGTTTAAGATCAGACCTTTCTCTAAGTTCTAAGCAATTTGCAGATGCTCAAAGTGCTAGGGCAGAAGCAGAAGAAAGAGGACTATCTGGTACAGAAAGAGATAATTTAGTACAACAAAGAGTTGCTGAGGGAATAAAAAACCGTTGTCAATTCGCAAATAGTTCATCGTCGCCAACACAACCTGGAGCTACGAAAGAAAACGTTGATGATGTTCATGAATTATCTTCGGCTGATGTAAATCGTTCTGAGAAGTATAAAGAAAAAATTGTTCTTTTAAAGCCAGATCCAGATGCTTTCCTTGAATCCGCAATGAAAGGAATACAAACAGCAATTGATAATTTTACACAAAAACTTGACAAATATTTAAGTAGTCTTTCATCTTATGTCGATGCAGTGTCAAGTAAAATAAGTGATATTCAACAGATCCTTCGCAACGTTGCATGTGAAATTGCAAAGTACATGAAACCTCTATTTGATAGACTCATGGAATATGTGCTGAAAATTTTGAATGAGCAACTATCAAAGGCAGTTGCTGCGATGCCTTCTAGTATGAGATTTATGTTTGCAGATATAAAAGAAGTGCTTACTGAATTGATTTTATCACTTTATAGTAAACTTACTAGTGGTCTTTGTGATTTGATTGAAGGTATATTGAATAGCACTTTCGATATTGGATCATTAGAATCCTTAGCTAGAGATAATGTTGACGGAAGTTATTCTAATAGAAATAAACCGAAAATTCCTGTTTGTTATGCAGAAGATATAGCGGGTCAAGTTTTGTCTTTTAATAGGGATCAGATTAATGAATTTAATCAAACAATTTTTGATAATGTAGATGGATTTTTAGTTGATATTCAGGAACAGCTTGCTGGAGTTGGGCAGTCTATCTCTGATGTATCAAACCAATTAAATTCCATTAGTGGAGACATTTCTTCTGCTCTCAACTTCGTAAATCTTGCTATAAATCTATTCCAATTTGAATTAAAACCTGAAGTAGCAGTATCAGATTTTTATCAGTTTGCTGTAGGAAGTCTGGGGCAGAAAGAACAACAATTACCTAGCATCAAATCTATTGCAGATTCTGCGATACAGGCAACAACTGCATCTAGATCATCCACTACCCCATTCATTGAACCAACTAAAGCACAAGGAGATGTTAATTATGGATGATAAATATCTTCATGAAGCTGGATAGTATTAAAATATATGGCGACTCCAGGAAAAGGAACTTTTAATATATTTCAAGAAACTGCTAGTAGTAATATTCGAGTTGGATATATTTCTACTGAGAGAGGGTTTATTCAAAATGTTAATGTATGTGATGCAAATCTATACGCAAAGAAAAACCCAGGAACAACTTTTATATTTAATAATAGAGATGGTGTAAGATATTTAAATATCAATGAAGTAAATGCATTAACGATTAAGGATCTATCTACCAAAAGGTCGGCAAGTGAAGGAACTTGTAACCCTGTTATTGGACTAAATGAAATAGACAGACTTTTTGGAAATGATTCTGGAACTAATTCTTCTGATGATTATAAAACCAGAGTACATTTTTATGGGGGTGGGGGAGTTGGAGCAAAAGGAAATCCTGTAATTGGTTCAGACGGGTCTCTTTTGGCAATTGACTTAGAATCTGGTGGATTTGGATATAAGTATCCACCGTATGTTAGAGTAGATGATGATCTTGATATTGGAA
>Ga0181591_10004442_pt1 | contig 12182 bp, 18 predicted proteins | sample 071ome_33_FD_133757 | JGI IMG/M metagenome (GOLD analysis project Ga0181591, IMG submission 133757) | Coastal salt marsh microbial communities from the Groves Creek Marsh, Skidaway Island, Georgia - 071412AT metaG (megahit assembly) | ecosystem: Environmental > Aquatic > Marine > Intertidal...
GTTCAACTCCCAAGCCGAATCCGCTAGTCAGTCGCAATGGCGAGCCAACCATTGTTCTTAAATTTGCAAATCACACCATAGGAGGATTTCCTCTGGGAGATATGCTTATAGAGGAAGCATTAACTGAGATTAAAGATATCTGGTTAGAAACGGACGAAGCTCAACAGCTTGTCTGGAAGGTTCATCAAGAAATGACAGAGGCGCTAGCAAAGGCAAAGATAAAAAATGTCTAAGAAATTCAAAGACATTAACCCCCCAAGCCTAGAGGAGCAGATTCAATTCAATCTTCCAGAGAAAATAAATCCAGAAGCTTTTGAAGAATCATTTGTCCGAATCATTGCAAAGGGGAGAACAGCTAAAAGAATGAAACGAGCGCTTACCAGAAGGAAACCAAAGATTACTTTTGCAAAGAGCTTAGATCAGATAGATTGGGAAGAAAACGGGGGCAGATAGCTCCCGTTTTTTCTTTATGGCATACTCTCATTACCAATATCTCTCTATCTCCACAATAAAGGAGATAGACAAAATGAATCTAATCAGAAAAAGACCCTCTAGAGGTTGGTATTCTCATTTTAAAATTGAAGGAAAACTAATCACTAGAAAATCACCTTTCAAGACTGAAAAGAAATCTCAGAAATGGGCGAGGGATTTAAAAAAACATTTACTGAATGAGAGAGCAGACCCAAATTACATAGAACCCATTAGATTTAAATCTCTTGTAGAGAAATATCTAATCTCTAAAAGAAGAATAGAAAATCCGCATCTTGAAACTAAATGGCTTCTTGAGAATTTTGGTAATCCCATTGTTTCGGAAATTTCTAAGCAATACATTCATTCTCGGGTAATTACAGAATTGATTAGGCGGGGTGTAGTGAATGAGACAGTTAATAGAAAGTTAAATCAGCTCCAAGCCATTCTTAATTGGGGCTATGACAATGGATATTCATTAAGACCATGGAAAATAAAAAAACTTCCAACTGTAAAGTCAGATAAAGCCAAACCGCTTAACTTGTTTGAAAAGAGGAAGCTTTTTAACTGTCTTCCAGAACACCTAAAAGACCCGTTTATCTTTGCTTGCATCATTCCTCTCAGGAAAGCTAACCTCAGAAACCTAAAGCAAGAAAATATTAGAGACGGAAAAATATTTATAAAGGGCTATTACACCAAACAGAAAAGGGACTATGAGCATGCAATTAATGACTCTCTTCAAACCCTTATAGATAGAAATATTGCGATTGACCCTAGCAATGAATATATCTTCAAGGGCTTCAATAACAGAGGTTATCTGGGCGACTTTAAGAAAGCTTGGGAGAATGCCAAAAAGAGGGCGGGTATAGATGTCCGTTGGCATGACTTGAGACATACTGGCGCTACAGATATGTATAAGCTGACTAAAGATATATTTAAGGTTATGAAGCTACTAGGACACACGACAACTAGAATGGCAGAAAGATATGTTGAAGCAGATAAGACTCAACAAGAATCAGATATCAATAAATTATCTGAGGGTATGTCCGAGGTATGTCCGAGCTTTCAAAAAGAAATGAAATAAATTAGACTTTCTCTGAGCCCTTGATAATAAAGGGGTTCAGAGAGAGGCGATTTTGGTTGTTTTTAGACCACCCAGCATTGCCAAGGTTGAGGTCGCGAGTTCAAACCTCGTTTCCCGCTCCAGTTCCTAAATCTCTGAGTCCCCTTTAAATAAGGGGATAGAGAGATATTGGTAAGACTCTATTAACTAACTTCAAGGGCTCATTTTTTCCTTAAAAATTCTCTTTAAAGGTATGTCCAGAGTATGTCCCGCGTATGTCCCAGATAGCTTCAAATATTCAAGAAAAACACATAAAATCTAGGATATGCGGAAAATTCTTTTTACAACTCTTCTAACTTCATTCATCTCTTTAGATTCTCAAGCAGAAGAAATGATCTGCTATCTCTATGGCGGAGACCTCACCCATCTTGTAAGACTTTACGCTCAAGAAAGTAATGAAGAAGGTCTGAATCATTCTAAATGCAGAGCGGGTGACACCCTTCATGTTCAAACAGAAAAAACATATGAAGACGAATTAAGCTATGACATGAGGCATATGGTTGCTTTATGCAGAGAAAACTCAATTCAAGTTTTTAGATATGATGATAAAAGGTTAGATGCTAGCTGTATCCTAGAAACAAGAAACAAGCTAAAAAAAGACGCAATGGACAGCAATAGAAAACTTCCCTTTGATTAAAGGCTTATGCGCAAAATTCTTTTTATAACTCTTATAACTTCATTCATCTCTTTAGAATCTCAGGCAAGAGATTATGTTTGTGATCTCATAGGAATGGACACAGAGGAGATGCTCATAGGAAGAGATTTAGGGAACTGTAAGGCGGGAGACTTGGTTCAGGTTTTTTCAGAATATCCAACAATTGCAATGGCTACAATGCTCGCAATATGTGAAGACAAAACAATTCAGGTTTTTAATTATGATTCAGATATCATTTACGGAGCTAAAGGACTTCTTCATGCTTCATGTAGGTTAATGCCCGTTAAGGACTGGCGAGAAACTATCTCTTTTAAGACAAAAGAATGACAGTCGGCGAAGTAATTACAGGAATACTAAATCTTTTGACAGATTTCCTTATCCATTTTCTAGAGGTATTCCTTCTAGAGATTAATTGGTGGGACGCTAATATTAGTATGGTAATTGTCGTGCTTATTGCATACATGTTTATCCTAGGTTGGCTTATATCCCTTTCTGAAAAATTTGTAGATTTCTTAAAATGGATATACAGATATCTAACTGATTCCAAATATAGAGCCGAGCTCAGAAAAGATAGAAAAACTGCTCGTCAAGCTCAGTTAAATCTAATGAAGCTTGAAAGAGAAAAAGAAGAAGCTGAGATTGAAGCTACAAAAGCAGAGTTAAGCAAATTTGGTAGATTTCTATATTTCTTTAAAAGGCATCTAGGTTTAACTGCTGTTCTTGGATATCTACTGCTTGTGATACTTTCAATCTCCATTCCGATATTCATAGATTATCTAAATGGTACTTTGTAATTACTATGACTAGCTTCCTTTTAGAAACTCAATGGATATGGATAGTCGCTACTCATATTTCATTGGCGGGCATTTGCATTTATCACGGAGAAAAAGATAAATGGGAGGAAACAGAATTTCCCGTTGCCGAGACTATCATTCTTGGCTACCTAAGCAGTAAGGGGTTAGAACTTGGAGGAGAGTTAAAACAGGAGCTAGATGAGGTGAAGAAGGTTTCACGAAGGAAGATCATTGAAGCTAAGAGAAATTCTCTGATATTTACTTTAGCCTTTGTAATATCTTTAATGATGATTGGTGTATCAGCTTAGAACCTAAAAATTGAACTTTAATCAGCTAAAAAAATTCTTAACAAAAGATATGAGAATGTCTCATATCTATCAACCCGTAATGATTCGCAATCTTATTAGGAATAAAGGGAAGGCAAACTCAGAAAGCATTGCCAAAGATTTGCTAACTTATGATGTTAGCCAAGTGGAGTATTACCAACTCATAACTAAAAATATGGTTGGCAAGGTGCTTACCAATAATCGCGGGATTACTCATAAAGAAGGAGACGAATATAGTCTGCTTGGTTATGAAAGCTTAACTGCGGAAGAACAAAAAGAGCTTATTCGTTTATGCGATAGCAAAATTGATGAGTATATTGAAAAACGGGGCAAGAATATTTGGCAACACCGCAGAGTATCTTCAAGAGCAATCCCAGGGAGTATTCGCTATCAGGTTTTAAAGCGTGCGGGAACAAAATGCGAGAGTTGCGGAATTGATAATAGCAAACGAGCCATAGAAGTTGACCACATTCACCCAGTCAGCAAGGGCGGAAAAAATGAATTGGCAAACTATCAAGCTCTTTGCTATGTGTGCAATTCACAAAAATCTAATAAAGATGATACAGAGTTCAGGCAATATAAAGAGCTATTTGCATTAAGGGATAAAGACTGTCTCTTCTGCAATCTTCCAAGAAAGAGAATTATTGATGAAAGCGAATTAATTTATGTAATAGAAGATGCTTATCCAGTCTCTAAACATCATTTACTTTTCATTCCCAAGAGACATACGCCCGATTATTTTAGTCTTGAACAACCCGAAATAAATTCAATCTCACAGCTTCTTAAAAAACATCAACAAAGAATATTGAAGAAGGATAAAACAGTTTCAGGATTTAATATTGGTATGAACAATGGCGAAGATGCTGGGCAAACAATTTTTCATTGCCACGTTCACCTTATTCCAAGAAGAAAGGGAGATATTAAGAATCCAAGGGGTGGAGTCAGGGGAGTGATACCCAATAAGAAGGATTATTAGATGAAATTTGAGAACTGCAAACTTACTCATAGAGAAGATGGGCGTATCACAGTTCACTCTGATAACAATAGAATTTGCGAACTTCAACCAGTCCTTTATTTTGTTTCATCTCTTAAAGTAGAGGCTATGTCGCTGCAATACATATATGAGAATGATGAACAAAAAAAGACAATTATCGGACACGCTGCTTTTGAAGGCATAAATATTTTTTCAATTGGCACAGCAACAAAAAAGCTACAAACTACTTATCACAAAGCCTTCTCTATCAATATTTCAATATCAGATAGCACTTTTGCCGCATTTATAGACGGGGCAAATGTGTATATCAAACTCAAAAAAGAAGTCTTTGAGGATTATTTATCTATGATTGATAGCGACAATGAAATGATACTTATAATTCGTCCCAAACTCATTGAGAAACATTTAACAGATGTTAATTTCCCATATCTAATGGATTTTAGTGACTACAATGTAAAAGGAGTCCCAGAGGGGGATAGTTTTGCATTTTTTAGTGATTCTATGTTGCCCTTTGAGCCGAAGATAATTGCTCAAAGAAGGATTTAATCATCTTCCTCTATTGAGGTAGTGTATTCAACCCATTGGTCAGTAGTCCATCCCTCTGGAAGCTTTAATTCACCACTTTCCACTCTTTCTTCTATCATTTTTCTTACTTTGCACTCAGAGTTCATACATTTTTCAGCTTCTTCAAAGAACTCAGGTGGAAATTCACCCGCTCTTTCGTTTACTTGCATATCGCAAGTTGCTTCAACTTCACCATACTTTGAATCTCCGTATCTAAGAACAGCAGAGCCAGTCCAAGCATTTAGTTTGAAATATGCAGAAGGAATAGGATTCAGTTTTACGCTTGGAAGTTCGCTTGGATGAATACCCAAATCAAGCCAGTCAGCAGTTATGACAAGAGGTAAAAAATAAGGATTCTCACTAATATTACCTCTTTCATCAATTCCGTATTTATACCAACCTTCAACTTTATAAGTTCTTAGTTGTTGGTTTTTAATGGGAGCTTCCAAATCTCTGCAATACCCAACCCAATCAACAACTGCTTCTGGGGTAAAAGAGGGCGGTATGTAATCTCTATCACCACAAGATACCAAAAAGAGAATTATTAATAGATATAAGTTCTTCAAATTAAAATTTAAAAATAGCTTTAGCCAAGAAGAAGATAATTACAGGAAAGCTAAAAATAAGCCAGACAAGGAAAAAGTCATCCCACCTAAACCTAACACCACTCGCTTCTGAAATTGCGAAAGCAAAACCACAAAGACTAATGATTGAAAGAATGAACAAGATAACTTTTTGCATATACCTATTTTAACTACTTCCCAAAAATCTAAAAGTTTTACGCGCGGAGGGGTCATAGCGAGCGAGCTAGAGCGAGTCTATTAACCGCCCACCCAATATGCCCAGATAAAAATTCCAGAGCGCCAAAGAGTGGGAGAATGCGACACCTCCTAGATTTACAAAGCCCCAGATAAAGCTTCACATATAAAAACTAAGGGTGTATGCTATCCATAAAGATTACTTCAACGGAGGCATAATATAGATATGAACACAAAATCAAACCTAGCATACGCGTATATTCGCGTATCTACGACCCGTCAGCAGAGCGAAGGATACTCTCTGGAAGCTCAGACTGATTCAGTTAAAGCATTCTGCAAAGCCAGAGGCTTAGAGCTTAAGGGTGTCTATGCAGACGCGCTTAGCGGTAAGAGGGCAGATCGTCCAGAGCTCAGCGAAGCTCTCAGAATGTGTAAGCTCCAAGGTGCAACTTTAGTGGTTGCGAAGATAGATAGGCTAACTAGGGACTTACACTTCCTCACTACGCTCCAGAAAGAGCAAGTTAATTTCTTAGCGGTAGATATGCCAGAGGCTAACCCAACAATGCTACAAGTCATGGTCTCATTCGCTGAGTTTGAAAACACCATGAGAAGCCAGAGGGTCAAAGCGGGAATGCAGAAAGCAAAAGAGAAGGGCAAGAAGTTTGGCTCACCTAGTAATCTCATGAAGTATTACAGAGAGTTAGAAAAAGAAGTAGGGACAGAAGAAGTTAAAAAACTCAGAGCTTCCTTTGGTGCAAAAGCAAAGACTGAGCAAGCTAGGGCGCGAGCTGAGCTGATTAGAAAAGATGTTGAGGAGTGTAAGGCTCAAGGTCTAACTTCAATGAGACAGATTGCTCAATGTCTAACAGACAAAGGAATCCCAACTCCTAGCGGAAACCTAGTCTGGAATGTAGGTAATGTTCAGACGCTTTTTAAACAATTAGAACCCAGCCTATAGTTCCCGTGCGACGCCCCCGAGAATTCACCTCCGTTGATTTTCGGGGACATTCTTTTCCATAAACTTTTTTTCGTTTAGGTGGCCTCATAGAACAGGTTTTATGACCCACCATAGAAATATTTTCGTTGATTCAAAATCTCAAAAAATGAGATAATAAGATATTAAATTTTTCAAAAAATAAAATTTAAAAACACCACCCAAACCACAAATTTATTATCAATTTAGGCGCTGAGAAAGCTCTCAGCGTGGAGCTAAGCATTGTCTAAGATTACAGATATTGCCTCAAAGAGAAGGCAAAAAGAATATGAGAGAAAGGAAGAAAGATTCTATATCAGCTTAAATGAATTAGAAGCAATGTCTTATCTTGGAATCTTACGCGGTCTCTATGAAGTCGCCCTTGATGATGAAATGTGGGAGCTACTCAGAGAGGATATTTTAGAGAATGAGGGACATTAACTTTAGATTTGATTTAACTAAACAAGCAGAAGAGATCTACAACCATGCAATGTATAGAGCATGGAAATTCAAAACATTTACTCAGCTAGATTCTTGGCTTGCATATGGTTGGTCAATGCAATTTAAAAGACCAATTACCCAGATAGATATAAACAATCTTAAATCTTTTCTAAAAAAGAGAAGGAACATAGAGCTCAAGAAAAAATACAACAAACCTCTCACCTTTGGAGAAAGACAATTCATGGAGGAGCAATGGATAGGCAAAGACGGATATATCTATATGACAAAGATGATGCCATGTCCTCCTATTAAAAACCCTAAAGAGCATGCAAGACTTTTGAGATTGCTCAAAGAAGCAGAGATTAAAAATGGATATTAGAGAAATATTTAAGAACCTTACAAAGAAAGATAAAGAAGAATTTGAAAAGCTTATTGATGAAGAAATAGAACAAGCTCACCAAGAGCATGCAGAGCAACAGATGACACTTAGACAAGAAGAAGCAGAAAGGCTTCGGCTCGCCAGAAGAGAGCAGATCAAGAGAACCAATTTAAGAAAACAACAAATTAGAGAATCAAGAATATCTCCCGCTAGAAGAATGAGACTTCGCAAGCTGGGAAAACTTTAGAGAAACTAACTCGGCAACAAATCGCAAAGCCCTCCATTTGACATAAGGTCTCCGCGATTGAGTTAGTTTCTCGCCTTCAGGAGAAATATGGAATTAACAAAGAATGATAAATATATGATTGTCAGCGAGCTTGCTCCTTGGTATTCAGCTAAAGAAATTCACCAGATAACAGGACTCTCTCCGAATGCTGTTTATCGCTTATGCCACTCATATGGGATTGTGGGGTACAGAGACAACATGTCACAAATTAAAAAAGAATTTGAAGGAGAGCGGGAAGCATACATCAAAGAGAGAAGGCTTCACCAGAAACAGGCAATAAAGGAATATCTAAATGGAAACGATAGCTAGAAACGATAGATACATCTCAGAGGATTATTCATCTTATGAGAATGGTATCTATTGGATCTGGTCTGATGTTGGGCGTGGGAAAACAGAATCAATAAAGACTTGTAATAAAGAAACGATACTTTGTTGCGGTAGCAATGAGCTAGGTATTCAGATTCACTATCGCCACCCAGAGATTATTAAACAAATTCATTTAAAGAACCCAACATCAACGAAGGTTAAAAGAAAAGGTTGGGAAGATTTTACAGGGTTCATCAATTTAGAATCTTTCTCCAGATTGCAAAGCAGAAAGACACTCCCACCATTCTTTGTAATTGATGAACCCGCCCAGCTCTGGAAACAGTCAGCTACATATCACCCAGAAAAAACTAACTATGATTGGTTTAGATACTATTTAGAAAATGTCCCCGTGGTTATCTTTCTAGGTTATGACGACCCACACTACATTTTAGAAGAGCTAGAAGAGGTCTCCCAGATAAGGGGCGATACCTTTATACAAATTAGATATGAATAGAGAGGTGCGCTTTTACTTCCATAAGGCTGATTGGGAATATCAGCTAGAAGAGGATATTAGAAAAAGAATCTGGGCAAAGAATTTCCTTAAAGACTTTCTTATTGACCAAGACCCAGATGAAATCCAAGAAGCGGAATCTATTGGTGCGATATTTATTGCTTGTGAGGTAGGACAAAGAACGGAACAACTTCAAGCAGAGCTCGCTGAGAAATACCCAGAGCTCAAGATAATGGCTTTGTGGTCTGGTAATTCAAAAGACTTTAAGAATGAGCTGAAGAGTCTTAGAGAGGAGGGTTATTCTGAATGGGATTTAATTATTGCTTCTCCTTCTTGGTGTTATGGAATAGATATTCAAAAACACTTTTCCTCAACATTCTTTGACGGAACTATGAATCCCTCAATGCCCCTCAGAACAGCAGAGATTTATCAATTTAGCGGTAGAGCTCGCAAAGCTAAAAAGATACACATTTGCACCCGTTATAAGAAATACCAGAAAGAACACTATTACCCATTTATGAATATTCAGTTTTCTAGATCTTCCTCTAATGAAGATCTCCACAAAGCTTATAAGAAAATGGGATTATCTGGAGATGATTGGAAACCAAACAAAGAACCCAGAAATAGAAATTTACTCCTTACAAAGATGTATTTAGCTAAAGAAAAATTTCATTCGGACATCTTTAGAAATACAGAGACGAAGGAACGCTTCATAAAAGCGGGAGATAGTGTGCTTGATTGGGAAGACTATCTTGCCTCACTTACTAGAGAGGAAGAGGAGCACATTAAAAGCACAATCAAAAAGAAAGAGCCTCTCTTTAAAGAATTTTTATCTGGGGACTTACCCAGAAATGAAGAATGGGAAGCGGTAGAGTTTGATATGCAAAGGAAGCTAGGAAGGAAACCTCCGTTTAATGAAATAGATTTAATTGAATATGACTCTGGCGGGGTCATAGAAAACAGACATAGGAGAAGAACGCTAGATGACCCAGAAGGATATTTATTGTCTGGCGAAGAGAAAGAGCTTAATGCTCTTATAAATAGGATTAAGAAACTCTGGGCGGGTGTGATGAAAGACAAACATTTAATAACAAACGAACAACTAAAAAGGTCTGCGGTCTGGGTAGAGATGTATTGTTCTAAAGAGAGGTGGAATACACTCTTTGAGTCTTATCAATGGGATATATCAATCTCTAATGAAACAGATATCTCTCCTCTTATCTGGTTGGAATATGTATTAAGAAAATTTCATTACCTTGTTGAGATAAACCGCAACGGGGTCAAAGCGAACTATCAGCTTGCTAAGAAGGAACACAATGCTGAATTCACTAAATGGAAAAAGACAAATCCCCAGATAGAAGGGAGAACTAGACTTAGGTATGAAGATTGGCTTTGGGAAGGACTAAATGAAGGTTTCATTGAATACTCCAAACTCAAGAGCGAAACGAGGAGATATATCCAGAGTTTTCCCCATTTAGTGATTAAGGAGTATTCACGGGGTTGAGGCGCTTGAAGGGATTCTATGCGCTTGTTCCGTGAAGAGATTGACGAAGGCATATCTCTTGAGCGGATAAATCACAATAGAGTTAATCGCTTCACTCATTGATGTGAAATCCCTTCCATTACATTAAAAAGAGAAATCAGTTAGAAAAAAGGACAGAGCCTTTTTTCCCATTAAAAATTTCTTTTTTATCTCCATGGACAAGAACATGCACATAACAGGAAAAAAAATAACTAAATTATGAAAAAAGATCAGAGAAATGGGATTCTAAAAAAGAGCGCAAGCAATGATTATGAATTAAAAAATATTCTAACCAAGGTCATTGATGAAGAAGCAGAGCTCTCAGATCAAGAGATTGAATTTTTAGCTAGTCAGTTTAGGGAAAAATTTGGATTTTCCTCTGGCATTGCTCTGAACCCGCTACTGCTTTTAGAAGATATAGAAATAGGAGAGGCAACAGTTATCAAGGAAGAAGAGTTTGATGAATGGGAGCACCAAGATATTTTGAATGTCTTTGATAACAAGCAGAGCTCCCTAGAGAACATAGGCATTGAATTTTTATGCCAAGAACCCAAACAATGCGAATCATTTAAAGCCAAGCCTTATGCTTGTAGATGTATCAGAGAGAACTTTGATTCACCAGAGCAATTTCGTAAATGGCGAGATATCAAAATAGAGGAACTATCCTCAAAGCTAACTAACTTCATTCATAAAAAATAAAGGATTCTCCTTTTGTATTTATCACTTGAAAGAACGATTAGTTATTAAAAAAGGAATACAGAATGTTAAAAAGAAGAGCATATTCAGATGAAGCTGAATATAAATATAGAACCATAAGAGCGGGCGCAACACCTATGAAATTTTTTCTAGGAAAGGTCTTAGATCAACAGCTTAGAACTCACCTCCAGAAAGAATACAGAAATGAGGGTGAGACCGAATACACCATGAAGCTTACAGGCATGATAGAGCTTCTTAGAAAGGGTCTAACCTTTAGAGTAACGCGAGCTGATATGAAAAGATTCTTTCTACTCTCCGAAAAAATGCGGTGGGATAAAACTCTTAATAGAGCTGATGCAACAGCTCTCCTTTTTAGCAGAGGTCTTAATGCTAAGAAAAAGAATATTTCTCTAGGTAATAGACCTTCTGGATTTGAAGCGAAGCCTTCCACTCCTTACATTGCTCGCCCAGGGTCTTCAAAAGGCAAGCTTGCAACAACTCAAAAGGGCGCAAAGATCACTTATGAAAAATTTAGAAAGATGTTTATAGAGATTTTTAAAATTGGAGACGGAAAGAAACTTAAAAAGACTAAGATCACAGCGACCAGAACTTTTAAAAAATATTGATTTGGACTCTTATATTTCTCTATTCTTCAAAAAGTTATCCAGAAATGCTTGTGTTTCTTGAGCAAGCTTCATCTCAGAAACAACCCTACAATCATAAGCCCATTTCTCAGATTGATAGATTAATGTTGTTCTATCTAGACCATTATATTTTTGAGGAGACTCCACTAGATCTCTAACCTCAGCTCCACCTCTGTCTTCCATGGTTTTAATGCTATCTTCGCTGAAGATAACAAACCTTTTCTCGTCTTTATCAACCAATAGCCACTTCTTTTTTTCCTCGTGCATGGTTAGGTGAGCAACCTCTCTTAGATCGCATGAAAGATAAATCTTTTCAGCATAAAGAGAGAGCGGAAACAGAAAAATTAAACTCAAGGCAAATCTAAACATACGAAATATTATGCCAAAACCTCTCACACAAGCACACAAAACTAGAGAGATTTCAGAGATTGAAAATTAAATGAAAAAAATTAAAAAAATCGGGAGTTCCATGTTTTCAATCAAAATCAGATGTATATATTAGGTGTTGCCTAAAAAAAGGTATTGAAGCAATTCCGCTTCAATAATGCCCAAGGAGGCAACATGAAATTAAACTTTCTAAACGCGGGGGAGCTCAAAAGAACAGCTCCAGAACATAACCTAGAAAATGCGGTAGCTTATCAAAAGCGCAAACTTGCTAAAGCTATTAGCCAGATTAAAAAGGGTTCAAAGCCCAAGCCGAATCCTTTAGTTAGTCGCAATGGTGAGCCAACCATTGTTCTTA
>Ga0181591_10004445_pt1 | contig 12179 bp, 10 predicted proteins | sample 071ome_33_FD_133757 | JGI IMG/M metagenome (GOLD analysis project Ga0181591, IMG submission 133757) | Coastal salt marsh microbial communities from the Groves Creek Marsh, Skidaway Island, Georgia - 071412AT metaG (megahit assembly) | ecosystem: Environmental > Aquatic > Marine > Intertidal...
ATCAGGTTTTGCCTTGAGAATAAAACATACTCGATGCGCGAACTCCATGATACATACAAGCATTTCCTGCAACTGCAAAAGGATGAAGAGATTGATATCAATCAATTCAATGATTCCGTGGACTTTTCGAAGTTTGAACATCCCAATTTGAGTGTGGCTTCCAGAGACCTGCAGGTCTATCAAGAAGCGCTCGAATCTACTGAGCGGAGGTTGAGGGTATGAGCTTGTCTAAAGACACACTACAGCTCCTCGATGGGCTTAAGCTCAAAGGTATTCATACTGAACTTGAAGCCATAATAGAGGAAGCTGAAGGGAGAAAAGTCTCTTATCTGAGTTTTCTGGGCTCACTGCTTGAATCTGAAGTTCAGTATCGTAAATCAAGAAGACTGCAGCGCAATCTTAATAGAACACATTTCCCGGACCAGAAGCGTGAAAAGCGAGTCACTAACTATGACTTTAGCAGAGTGAATGGTATCTCAAAAACAGAGACTACAGATTTACAAGACTTCGGATGGTTATACAATCGCCAAAATCTATTGTTCTTCGGCCCTTCGGGAATAGGCAAGACGCATCTGGCAATTGCCTTGGTAAGAGAAGCAGTGGAAGCTGGATACACTGCCTGCTTTGAGAGAGCTACAAACCTCATGCAGATTCTCAAGACATGTCAGATTCAACGCAAGGCGCAATTCCGTATAAACAGGATCCGAAAGGCGGATCTGGTCATAATTGACGAAGTGGGATACACCCCGATAGAGAGAAAGGAGGCCAATCTATTTTTCAACCTGGTGAGTGAGCTTTATGAACGCTCATCTATCATCATTACATCAAACAAGGTCTTTAGCCTGTGGGCGGAAATGATGGGTGATGAAATCATGACAACTGCGATGCTGGACAGACTCCTGCATCACGCAAAGGTATTCAATATGAACGGAGATTCATACAGACTAACTGGAAAGGAGGAGTGATCATCTCTTTTTTTTGCCCAAAAATAGGGAAAATTATTTACCAAGTTGAGTGGGAATTTTGGTTGCCGTTTGCAAAGGTCTTATCCAGAGGCATGGTGACCCTACCACCTTCCCCAAGACGCTCGAAAATACTACGGACTTGTTCTTCATTCTCTAAGGTTAAGGAAAGGGAAAAACCCTTAAATTCGGTAACTCCACCCAAAAGGTGACTGTCAGAAATCATGAGTGTGTGATCTCCGATTTTGAAGGAGGCGTGCATGACACGATTCTCATGCTCTGTTCCCTCGATACCATCAGGCATACCTTCAGGACTATCCTTAAAACGCATAAGCATCTCGGCCTGCGTATCGAACACTTTCAAATAGAACTACAGAGCCTCCTGGGCATTTCCATGAAAAAATAAATATGGCTCAAGCAATGGTGTTTTCATCTTCGATACTCCCTTGATAATTCTGGTGATCCCAGCCCGTTGAGATCACTTCAAACATGAGCCGGTTCTATACCTTTTTCACACCAACAATGAATGCCAGGCCATCAATGCTAACTTCCTTTTGCACATCAGAATCTGAAACGTCATTCAGGTTAAGCTCTTTCGCAAGCACCTCACCAGCAATCATTTCACTGTGCTTTTGAGCAGCATCCTGAATCAGTTTCTCCTGGCTTTGCACAAAACCTACGATTCTATCGCTCAACTCATACTGAGCCTCTTTACGCAGGGTTTGCATATGGCGAATAATCTCTCTCGCATGACCTTCAAGAATCAACTCATCACTCATATGAAGATCAAGTGATACCAGGACTCCGTCTTCACTGGCACAATCAAAACCTTCCTGAGCCTTGTACTGCAAGTCGAAATCATCCAGACCCAATTCGTATTGGCTGGCAATCTTGCAACCGGAATCTTTCAGTTCAAAATCCCCTGCTCTGGCAGCTTTGGCAACGGATTGCATATCCTTTCCAAATTTGGGACCTAGCTTTTTGAAGTTTAATTTGAGTTCAGGATGCCCCAATTCGCTTCCATCAGCCACAAACTCCACTTCCTTGATATTCAATTCATCGAGAATCACGTCTTTGTATTCCTCAAGAAGATCATCTGGAAAGTCACCGGAAACCCGAATCACTTGCAGAGGTTTTCTAACTTTCATCTTGTTTCTGGCCCGTAAACTGTGTCCCAGAGACACAATGGTTCTCACGGCGTCCATTCGTTTGGATAGATCCTCATCAATCCAGTCCTCCTTGACCTCTTCCCACAACTCGAGATGAACCGATTCTTTTTCTGTGAGCCCATGATGAATAGCTTCTGTCACAAAAGGCATGATTGGAGCCAGAATCTTGGTCAGCCCAACCAAAACACGATAGAGTGTCTCATAAGCGCTGATCTTGTCTTCTTCGAGCCCTTCTGCCCAGAATCTTCGCCGACTTCTACGAACATACCAGTTGGTCAAAATGGGCAAAAACCTTTGAATATAGCGAGCAGCTTCTGCGAGTTCATAACGATCAAGCTCTACAGTCACATTTTTGAGTAACTGCTGATACTCGCTAAGAATGTATCGATCAAGCAAATTGGACGGGGTAAAGTCAGAGTCCAGTTCGGGCTTATATCCATCAAGGTTCGCATAGGAAACAAAGAAGCTGTAAACATTCCACAGGGGCAGTATTACCGCCTTGACCACTTCCTTGAACTCACTGTCCATAACCCGCACTTCCATTCCCTTGACAACAGGACTGGTGACGAGAAAATAACGCATGGCATCGGCCCCATAGGTGTTGAACACATCCATAGGGGGAGTGTAGTTTTTATGTCGCTTGGAGAGCTTCTTTCCATCCTCGGCCAGGATTAAGCCTGTGCAGATTACATTACGAAAGGCTGGCCGATCAAACAAGGCGGTCCCAATCACGTGTAGATAGTAGAACCAGCATCGAGTCTGGTCTACGGCTTCACAGATGAAGTCGGCAGGAAAATTAGCCTCAAAGACTTCCTGATTCTCGAAGGGATAGTGTTGCTGTCCATAGGGCATGGAACCGGATTCAAACCAGCAATCGAGTACTTCAGGAATTCTGGTGTAGGTTTTCCCGTCTTTCTCGAAGGAAATCTCATCTACAAAGTGTTTGTGAATATCGTCAATCTTTTGACCTGAAAGCTCTTCAAGTTGTTTGACGGAACCCACGCATATCATGTCACCATCTTCACTCTTCCAGATGGGTAGAGGTGTACCCCAGAAGCGATTTCTGGAGATTGCCCAGTCGCGAGCGTTTTCCAGCCACTTTCCAAAGCGTCCTTCCTTAATATGCCCCGGAACCCAATGGATTTCCTCTGCATTTTTCAGGAGCTTTTCCTTAATCTTCTCGATACTCACAAACCAGGAACTGATGGCCTTATACATGAGTGGCGTATCAGTTCTCCAGCAAAAGGGATAAGAGTGATTCAAGGTCTCGTGTTTAAACATGAGGGAGCGCTCTTTAAGATTCTTAATAATCGGTTTGTCTGCTTCCTTGAAGTTCAAACCCCCGATTAAGTCCATTCCTTGCGCAAAGGAGCCATCAGACATTGTGGGATCAAAGACTGCAATCCCATAGCCCTGGCAAACCCTCAAGTCATCCTCACCAAAGGCAGGAGCCTGATGAACAAGGCCCGTACCCGAATCATCGGTCACATATTCATCCACCAGGATCTTGTAACAGAGAGATACATCGATCTTCTCTTCTGCATAATCAAAAAGTCTTTCATACTTCAGGCCTTCAAGATCCTTACCTTTGTAACTGGCAAGTCGCTCGATCTCCTCTTCCTCAAAGTAGGCTCCCACTCTGGAGTCAACCAGAAGATAGACCTCCGAACTCTCCTTGTGCTTCACTTCCACATAATCAAAATCGGGATGCACACACACAGCCAGATTGGATGGTAGCGTCCATGGTGTGGTGGTCCAGACCAACAGGGATTTGCCTTCATGCTCCCCTTTTAGACGAAATTTGACAGTAACTGAAGGATCCTGGCAGTCCATGTAGTTAAGACTTGCTTCCGAATTGGACAGTGGCGTGGTCAAACGCCAGGAATAAGGCAGTACTTTTCTACCTTCGTAGATCAAGCCCTCATCCCACATCTTTGCAAAGGCATTCCAAACAGACTCCATGAAGGATAAATCCATTGTCTTGTAATCATTTTCAAAGTCAATCCAGCGCCCCATACGCTCGGTAACAGTTTGCCATTCTTTAGTGTATCTGAGTACGGTAGAACGACACTCTTCATTGTATTTATCCACTCCGAAGTCGAGTATATCCGGTCGCCCTTTCAACTCCAGGGTGTTTTCGATTTCCAGTTCGATGGGAAGTCCGTGACAATCCCAGCCAAAACGCCTTTCTACCCGATATCCTCGCATAGTTTTGTATCGAGGAATCAAATCCTTCACAGTTCCCTGAAGAAGATGACCATAGTGTGGTAAACCCGTCGCAAAGGGAGGCCCGTCATAAAAAACAAATTGTTTCTTGGGGTCACGTTCTTCAACACTACGCCGAAACAGATTGTGCTCTTCCCAATATTTTTGGGTCTGCTCTTCAATAGCAGGAAAACTTGGAGAGCTTTCCACTGGTGCAAAGGCTTTTTTCTCAGACATAAGATATTCCTTCAGTTCAAATACAGGCGCTGATTTTAACGGGACGGCACTTGGTTGACAAGGACTTGGGAATTGCATGCTGAGAAACTCATCCAAAATGCCGTCGCGCTCAGTGAGTCTGGTGTCAAAAGCAACTGCTAGTCAGAGTATAGCCTAAAGAAGAAAAACTACCCGATTGTTCATTGATAGCATCGAGTAGTTTTCTGGTTAACAGTAAATTCATCAAACCGGGCATTATCAAATCTCTGAACCATGGAAACCAGATCTTTTGTACTCCGTATAATCGAAAACATCAAGCCCGGAAAACAGAGTTTTGTACTCCAGCAAACTTGCACAATCGAGAAATTATGACTAGCTTATCTCATAAGTTAGTCAGGAGTTGAGAGATGAAGAAATCTATTTCTTATCAAGATCATTGTGACAATATCGAAACAGAGCAAATGTAAGGCTTTTTTCAAGGGTGGAGCTCTCCTCATAGTCCTCAAAAACATCTCGAAATACTCAAGGGGTCCAGCTGGTTTTGGCTGGCTGTTGATACACAGAGTTCACGAGTGGTTGGCTTTGTAACGGCAATCTCAGATGGTATCCAGTCCGCGTTCATTCCCATGCTGGAAGTTCTACCCGAGTACAAGAATGAGGGTATCGGCACAGAGCTTATGAAGAGAATTCCCAAGAGCTGCGAGCATACTCAGGCGATTGACCTGATGTGTGATCCCGAGTTACAAAGCTATTACAAGCGTTTTGACATGATCCCTTCTACGGGCATGATTATCAGAAGCTATTTGAAGTAGGGAGCTGCCATTCAATAGAAAGTACCACTATATAAGTTGCAAAATGGCAGAAAGACTTGAATTTAGTAAAGGGCACTATCAAATCTTGATGACAGCAGTAAGGCCTGACCGTAAGAACTTAATTGCAGAGAGGACGTAACGAGTATTCCAAACTATGGAAATGTTTAGAACATCATAGACAGCCCAGCACCAACAACCCAGTCGCGAGAGTCGTCAGTCAATCCTATATCGATGTTGTAAAACCACTTTCGATGTTTGTTCACCTGGTAGGTTTGACCAAAACTGAATTGGACTTCTTCCATCTTGGTATTGTTGTCTTTTCCAATTTTTGCAGTTGGATTTCCAACTGTTGGGGCAACAACCTCAAGGTTATCGTTGGCTTGACCAAAGATACCATTCAAACCGTAGTTCTGAGTAACCTTCTTGTTTTTCTTCTTGGAGAAGATCCAGCTGAGTGTTGCCCGGTCCCCCTGCTCAGTACGAACAATCTGACCTGTACTTTCCTGGACTTCGATTTCTCCTCGTTCCTGGAGCTTCAAAGAAACGGTTTCCTTAAGCTTTTTGTTTCGCTGCTTCACAAAAGCAAACGAGGCGTTTCCCTCGATTCTTGATGGATTTGCAGATTCAACATTTCCAGGTCTCAAGTTTACTGTTCGACGTGTGTAGTTTGCACCCACTGTCCATGTGAAACTTAATTTCTTGTTACGCTGCCTGGTTCTCTTGTAGTTAAAAAGAAGATTATCCCCGGGATGCTTGTAAGAAATTGTGTCAGCCAGGGAGGAATAGGAGCCATTCAGATTGTACCCGAAAGTGTAGGCATCCGAGTCCTTCTTGCCAACCTTGTCGGTGAGAGTCACATCAAATCCGAGGTTCAGACCTTTTCCGTAAGTAGGATTACTAAATCCTTGCCCTGTTTCCCCCATTGCAGAAGTCACCCGGTTTTCCGAAGCTGTTAACTGTTCCTCACCGTTTGGAAGGTTTACCTTGAACTTCCACTTGACTCCAGTACGTCCAATCTTGGGCTTTCTCGTCGTCATTTCATGGACAATAGAAATATCCTTCTCACCTTCCACCTCATCTTTGGTAGTGACACCATTTAGAGTGGTTTCGAGGCTTGCGCTGGCATAGGGAATTTTAACAGTTGTCTTGTTTTTCTTGTTGAGTTGAAACTTCCAATTATTTTCGAAGGAGAATCGGCCAATCTTCTTGTTGGCACCGCCTTGAGCACCAGAAATGAATTCTTTGGTTTCGTAGCTGACTTTGAAATCCCGAGAGCTCTTGCCTTTTTCAAGTGCAAAGAGAGACGAGCTCAATCCACAAAATAAAAGTGCTGCGGCAAAAGGCTTCAAAAGTTTCCTCCACATTGAACGCGTCTACATCCTTGCAGAGTTAGACAACGTATCTTCTCGTAGGGAGCCTCTCCAAAGCATTGATGCGGCTGATAACACCCCCTTGCGGCTCGATTATAACAGCTTTTTTCGAGGACAGTTAGAGAATTATTTCTGCTCCCTTTCAGCTGCTTATCGACGGAAGTAACTTGGGTTTTGACAGCCGATCAAGGCGAAAGCTCTCGGGAAACTCACCGTCTTTACGAGTTGCACTCAAAAATTGATGTTTTTCACCTCGAAACAGGCAATGGGCAGTCACTTCAAGCTGCACCTTCTCACCCGGTTCCTCTTCATATTCAAATTGAAGTGGTGCTGCCTTGGCAATACTCTTCTTTAAACTCATTAAATTCAATGGAAGCTGAACTGCAAACAATTCCTTGGATTGATCAAATGTTCTCCTGGAAGCATATTCCTCAAGATCTTGTACACTGTGTCCATCTGACAACAGCCTCAAAAAAAGATTCATTACATGATAGGAATCAACCAGGGCTCGGTGGAATCCGTCGGCACGAAACCCAAAGTGATGCACCAAAGTCTCCATTTTATGATTCATGATGTTCCTTACAAATCTTCGAGAGAGAGTCAGGCTATCCCAAATTTCATTTGCAGGGAGCGGCAACTTGTTGAGCTGGTATTCAGAACCGATAAAAAGACAGTCAAATTCAGAATTATGAGCAATCAGAATTGAGTCATCATCAAGAAACTCAGTAAATTTCTCCAGGATTTGACCACTATCCGGTTTTCCGCGAACATCCTCATCATAAATCTTGTTCACCTTACTGGCACCTTCAGGAATTGGTATACCGGGATCCATAAGCTCGTCAAATTCGCCGAGGACTTCTCCGTCCAGGGTAAATTTAACTGCTGAGAGCTCTACCATTCTGTTTTTCACGGGTTCGAAGCCAGTGGACTCAATATCAAATGCGACAAAAGTCTTCATAGTTGATACCTCAGTAATTCAAAGCCTGAGTCTTAGACACAAGAAACTATTCTTCCTCTTCGGCGGAGGAGGAGGAGCCTACTTCAGACAGTTCGACCTTCAGAAATTCACAGATTTTAGCCCGGACCTTCTTGATGTCCAAAGGCTTGACCAGAAAACCAGCAATTCCGATCTTGGCACATTGAATGACGTTGTCCTTGTTCGGGTACGCAGTAAGCATGACCACAGGCATCTCGGGATAGTCCCGCTTCAAATTTCTCAATGTGGCAATCCCATCTTGTCCCGGCATGGATATATCGCAAATAACGAGGTCAATTGCACCGTTTTTAAGCCCAAGAAGCTCTTCCGCTTCCCAGCCGCTTGCAGCCTCTTCAACCTGGAACCCGACTTTTTCCAATCCACGGCGAAGCATGGTACGGATGAAATTTGCGTCGTCTACAACTAAAATACTAGGCATGTGCTTTGAAAATTCGATTGGTTGATACCATTTGACCGGCGGGTCTTATCTTACAATGCTGGAGTTCCGAAAACAAAAGAAAGTAGTTCAAATCATGCAAAAACTGTTTTCCTGGATTTTCATCACATTCGTCACTCTTTCCAGCAGCTACGCCAATCTGGATATCAACAAACTGGACCCGGAAACAGTGGCGACTCTCAATCATCCGAACTTCCTGCTTTTCAGAAGAGGTGAAAATCAAAAGATCATGAAACAGGATGCCACCAGTCTGGGCCTGACAAAACAAGCTTTTGGATCTGCAAAACTCAATCCTATTCGTCAGTTTCAAACCCTTTCTCTTCTTCAAAGACAAACGACGCGTTCCTTGTTACGCTCGTACCTGCGTTACCTCTACACGAATCAGTATATTGTTACCGAACCATCAAAGTACCCAGAGGTTGAAGTCATCAGAAAGGTCTTCCCTGTATTAATATTCGATGACGGGAGTGAAAACTACTATCTGCTGATTCGCGTCACTGACGAGATATTCGACCTGGTTCTGCTACAGAAGTCATCCCTGGACGATTCCTACTCAGGTAAAAAAATCGAAAATTACTCCCTCGTTGACTACTTGCAAACTGCACGCATTTCAGGCAACTCCGAACTTCGAATAGCAATTCATGAAGAAGGCACTTTTAGTATCCCTCGTCTCACAAATCTTGAGATTCCCATTCGACCTATTAACATGGTCGAAGCCCTCCAAAGAAAAAAAGAAGAAATGGAGAAAGCCTATAAGAAGGCTGGTATCGAAGCGACTCTTGACAAGGTTTTGTCTTCCAAGGAAAGAGCTAATCAGCTTCTTGAACCCTTCATGCGAGACTTCCTGACATCCCGTAAAGAAGAGCAAAGAAAGCTTCAATTAAAAAAAGATCTGGTAGTCATGCGTCTTCCCTACCTTCGTGACAAGGCACAAAAACTCGAAACCGAAGATGAAATCACGCTACTCGTTCAAAACGAAATCATCCGTAAAATATTTGATCCGGACCCTAACCCTCAAAACTGCCCTGGCAGTATGGATGATCAGGGTTTTTGCTATGCTTCCGGTGTCTGGGGGGACAGAACCTGGGCTCTTTATCGAAAGCTGTATCGAATCACAAACTTCGGACAAGCCCTCTTTCCCTACAGCACAGATCCATTGACTCTCAAATAAGCGCAGGATAAGACTCTTCCTGGTCTCCCCGCTAAAAGTGACTCATTGGAGCTCAACTCACGCTCAATGCTTTGAATTGAACTTTCCTGAATTTCAAGCACATTGCTTCAGCCCCTCTGGATTTCCCTTAAGAGTTCTCATCTCAAGCTTAATCCATATTGTCTTGACGCACTGAAACCAATAGTCTCCATCAGGCTCACTACTACAGATTTATTCGAGATTTAATCTTTTTGTAAGACTTTTGTAAATTGACTCAATGCTGCAGTCTCACTGCATTCAACTCTGGATCAAATCAGACGAAAACCCTCTCAATCACTACCTGCCGGGGGAGTTTTCATCATGAGTATTCGATCTTACCTTTCCATCATTATCAGTCTGACTCTAGTAAGTATCAGCTATAGCGAAGATTTCTTCGCCATGGCCCAGGATCGCTCCAAGTTGCGCAAAAAGCCGGTTTTATACATCATCAAGGCCGACTGGTCAGGAACCTACAAGAAAATGCTTGATGAGGTTCTGACCCATCCACTGGTTTATGAATACATGGCCCATTTTGATCTTGTGGAATTGGATGGCGATAATCCAGAGGTTAAAAAGAGTCTACCTGCAGCCTTCCAAGCGCGAACTTATCCTGCAATCGCTATTTACTCTCCTTTAAGATTGCTGGGAACAAAAGTTGGATACATCAATGGACGTGAGTTATTTGATTTTTTGCACTATTCCTATCGTAGATTTCGTTATGACTACTATCAGGTGAATCAGGAGTGGCTACCCAATCCGATGATTGCACCCTGGGATGAAGAGTCAAGATCTCGAGATCAACTTTCCATGCAAAATGGCTATCTACTACGAACAGGGCGTGTGATTACCGGTACTCCCATGAGATTGCACAAAGGATTCGTTGTTTTTTCCGAGTCCGGATTAGAGCACAAAATCCAGGCTGCACTCTTCACCCCGAAAGCAAGATCGCTGGCAGTTAAAAAAGCTCTCGAAACCATGGAGTTGAAGTCGTCTTTGATTCCAGGTCCCGAGACTGAAGGATTCCTGCCCCTATCCGGTCTCAGTGAAATCAATGCCAGAAAAGCCAGTCTGAAGAAACCCTTCCTGGTACTACTTGACCCCAAAGATGAGTTTAGCCTGGCAATCAGTCTACATTCCAGCAATAACCTGAAAGACAAGAACTCTCTGACCTATATCAAAAAGTTTCGCATAGGATCCAATATTGATAAAGTCGGCTTGGACAAAATAGCCAATTTCTACAAGGTTGAACTGCCCGCTCTGCTGATTCTTAACCCGGGTCTACCGGTACAGAAGATCTCGAAGCTTAAGTCGGTGACTGAATTCTTTACTCCCTGGCAAGGGTTCGTAGATCAAAAGTTGAGCAAGAAAGAATAAACCAGAACTCAATTGGAACGCCTCTATTGTCAACAGTACTTTCAGGCACATCCAGATAGACACAGGCATCATTTTCAAAGCTATGAGTCTGATTGGATAAAGTATTAAGGGAAAGTCCTTCATCAGCCTCTGCTGATACCCAGGCTGGTACAAGCAGTGACTTCAGGCGAAGGCTATGCAGTTTTTCGTCTTCATAGAAAACGTCCAGGCGGCTGGAGCTCTTTCGGACGGTATCTCTTGGTAAGGATTTTCCATTAAAAACTGAATAGCTCTCTACCGAGTCTTGCAGCCAGAGAAGCTCTCTGGCATGAGTTCTGATTGGCTTGTATTCCAAAGCGTTTAGAAAACGTTGACGAAGCAAAGGGAATTTTTGCTGTCTCTCCAGTTCCTTTAGCAGTGACAAGAATCTCTCAGGAAACTTATGAGTGGCTTCAAGAGTTGGGCAGAGAAGTACCAGAAGAAGGAAAAGTAATTGGATCCTCATCAGCAGTGAGTTGTCGCCAATCCCCCGAGGGCAGTTTCCTTGTATTTTGGATTCATCTCGCGGCCCGTCTCCAGCATGGTGTCCACACATTTATCAAAGGAAATCAAGTGATTTCCCTCACCCATCAAAGCCAGATTGGCACCGTTAATCGCTGTTCCCGCTGCAATCGCATTGCGCTCAATACAGGGAACCTGAACAAGCCCCATAATCGGATCACAAGTTAAACCAAGATGATGCTCCAAAGCTGCCTCTGCCGACTCCTCTATCTGTGCATTACTTGCTCCACACAGTGCTGCTGCAGCTGCCGAAGCCATTGCACAGGCCACCCCCACTTCCCCCTGACAGCCAACCTCGGCGCCACTGATACTTGCCCGATCAACGACGATATTTCCAATCAAGCCCGCCAAAGCGAGTCCATCCAGAATTTCTTCCTCATCCATCTCAAGCTCACGATGCATCATGGTCAAAACGCCAGGAACCACACCACAGGCACCACAAGTGGGAGCGGTCACCAATCTGCCACCACAAGCATTTTGCTCACTCACTGCAAGAGCATAGATGCCCGCTTTCCCAAATGTTTGGACCGCCTGACCGAGGGGAGTAGTTCTCTTTTTATTGCGCTGGAAAGCGCGTTTGGCACGACGACGGACATTCAGTTTCCCGGGAAGAAGCCCTTCCTGGGACAATCCGGCATCTACAGTTTTACCCATCACTTGCCACAAAACCCTTAGCTTCTCCCGAATCTCTTCACGACTCAAGGAAGTCAGTAACTCTTCCTGACGAAAGTTCCATTCTACAAGTGATAAACCAAGCTGATCACACTGGTGCAAAATCTCTACCAGACTCAGTTTTTGCTCATCGACTTCTTCAAGAGCCTCTTGCAGATTCTCAAGCTCCACTATCACTCCACCGCCAATGCTGCAATAGCTTTGATCGAGAAGAACCCCACCATGCTCGTCAAAAGC